>Ga0224511_10003792_pt1 | contig 11095 bp, 9 predicted proteins | sample SF_May12_sed_USG_2_FD_169988 | JGI IMG/M metagenome (GOLD analysis project Ga0224511, IMG submission 169988) | Sediment microbial communities from San Francisco Bay, California, United States - SF_May12_sed_USGS_8_1 | ecosystem: Environmental > Aquatic > Marine > Sediment | place: USA...
CCGAACAAATGCAGTAAACTGCTCTATCAACTTTGAAAGTATACTTATAGGCCTAAAATTTATGTAGGCCAAAAATAAGTATTTTGGTTTGCGGATTTTTTGTTTAAATTCGCAATAGTTTATTAAAACGTCATATTTGACAAAAATAGGAGTATTCATGCATTAAATTGAATGACATAGAAATTGAAATATGCGTTCATTGATTGGCTTGCAAATTTTGTGACATAATAGTGTTATTAAATTGTGAGTAAACGCATATTTTTAGTTAAAGGCTTTTGGTTATAAATGTAAAAATGTTAAAGCGTGCAAAGTGTAGAGTTATGTTCATGTCCTTATCTCAATGTCCAATGTTAAAACATACACTTAGATCGTGCTTGTTAACCTCATAAACTTTAGTGACCTTTGTTTAACACAGTTTACACTGAGTACTTTCATTTATTGATTTAGTCTAGTGATGTACGGATCTAACAAAATAAATGTAATCGTATTAGATCGCTTTAAGTCTGTTAGAAAAGGTTAAAATGCAGTACACATGTGTAAGGTCACACCCTATTTAAATGGGATATTCACATGTACCACATACATTCACATATCATATGTATTGGTATTTGTATTTAGAATTATAGGCCAAACAAAACATAAAATGGGTGATGGGCAACTAATTGAAAACTATTAGGTAGGAAGACTAGCTGAAACAATTCGCGTTCAGATTTCATGCGAAGAGTCAATCAGATTAAAAAAACTCTTCACGGGCATATATATATACCAGTAGGAAGACTAGTTTTGAAATAAATAAAATCTGAAAGCTCAAAATACTAAAGGGACTCTGTCATATTCTATTCAACTGCAACTGTATAAGATAAGAAGTTTAAGAAAACAAATACTTACCAAATGTTTGTTGTGGTGATTGAACGACGTTTGATCATCAACCATTCATCATGCATGCAAAGAAAATTCGTTCTAAGGCAACTAGTTTTACAGTTAGTTAGATTAAACCTTCTTATACTTGCATATCATATTACGGTATATGAAAACAATTTTTGGTGAAATATACTGCATGGATTGTCCTTCAATCAAATGTTTCGTCTAGTATATTTACATTTGTGAGCTTTGCCAACAAAGGCAAAACCATTAGCAATGATTTGTCATCTTTCATTTCAGGATGAAAGTCTAAACGTCTGAAAGTAAACGGTCAACGAAAGCGTTTAAAAATGCCGACAAACTACAAACAACAGAAGTACTCCTCGATCAAAAGCGCTTGTCTAAAAAAAGGCGAGCTCTTCGAGGACCCCGAGTTTCCCGCCAACAGTAAATCGCTCTTCTTCAGCAAGATAGACCAGGATGTCGTCTGGAAAAGACCAAGTGTAAGTAGACAACTTATAAAAACTAAATATATAATATTCTCAATGCTGACAGCCATATGAAACTGATCTGAGAAAAAGAGAACATTCCCCAGGAAGCATATAGCCTGCATGGTTGTGGAAAACCGCAGCTTATTTGAAGCTGGTCGTCAATGGTGATAAAACATGCCACAGCACTGACATCCCCCCTCCTCCCCTAGCGCATGATCAGAAATATATTTTTTAAATCTAAACAACACAGCATCCATGATTCTGGAGGAGCAGAATAATAAAAATTACAATATATAAGACATCACAAAAAAGGTTTACACAATCTAGGGGCAACAGTAGGATTTGTGACTGATGCTTTTATATGTCCCAAGTGTTTACCTTTCCCAAGAGCTTTTTCAGTATCCCATTTGTAACTAGATACGAATGTGATCTGCAATTCTGCGTATATTACAGAACCGTATGATAAGATTCTTACATGAGCTTCCTCTTTACCATTAACCTATCGACATAACTTAAAATGACTTCCGATGCCCGACAAACTGACGAGAAAGCTCGTTACGCCAAACATTGCAACTGCGTATAACCCAGTCATACTCAAAAGATGCAGTCTTCTAATCGACCCAAATGACGTTGTACGTTATGGCGTAACGTAAATTCCCGCGTTTTTGTCGGGAATCGGACGTCATTTTCACAGATCTGTCGATACGCTTAGTACGAATACGAATTCCCTATACATGGTATTCTTGTAAAAAGTTAGATTTTTTTAAATTTACATTAAGTCGTTTATCTCTGCGACAAAACACACCAATTAGGGATCAAAATTGCCTTCAAACAAATAAGTTGTTCAAAGATGTTCCATGTCATATAATAAAAATAAAAAATAAAAGTCATCAAGTTGGTATGTAATGGTGCCACGACGGTCGATCTAGAATAAGTGTTTTACCCAAGTACGTAACAAAGGAAAAAAATATTTTTATCTATTTTCTTTGAATATATGTAAGGTCCCCAAGCTTGTTGTAAATAGTTTTACGACGGATGATCTGATTGAAACGGGTTTTTACCCCTAGCATGTAACATTTTATAGGAGATATGCAAGGTTCCCAAGCTGGTAGTAGATGGAGTGACGACGGACGACTTGAACGAGGGGGAGCTGGGTAACACGTGGTTTGTCACCGCGTGCGCCAGTCTTACCAAGGAGAAGAAACTATTCCAGAATGTGAGCATACATTTCTTCGACTTCTGTTAATTTATTAATTTGATAATTGATTCGCGATATTTAAGGTTAAGTATAGTTATACCGGTATAACTGGTTTGAAAAGTGCTTTTATTCATTGTTGCCTTTTATAACGTTTTCATTGCCTAACAATGAGGGTAGATGTGGAAAAAATATGATAATGTGCCTATTTGCCAACAGGTTGTTTGTGGGACAATTTGTTGTGGTAAACATTTGTATAAAGGTTAATCGGCGAGGTCAGGGAACCATAAACAATTAACATAGTAAATCTGTAGTTTTATTTAATTTTACGCCACTTACACATAAAGTAGACCATAGTATGCGTTTTATTATTCAAAACAGAAATCTGTGAAATCTACCTACTTTTGTTGGAAGAAAGAGATTTTTGTCGCGGTTTGAACAGTGTACATATTAGAGCCTTCTTTTCAAACCAATCGCGTTGGTAATATTAACATTCAGGAAATATATAATGTACATAAATTGCTAGTGTATTTTTCCAAAGGGAACCATTTTCCTTTAAAATAAAACAAACAATCTTGAATGAAATAAAAATAAACTAGTCTCACTATTTCAAAAGCCAAGATATGAACTTTTACCGAGTCTTATGGTAGATCTAATAAAACTATTTTCACAAACGTTAATCAAATAACGTAATATTAGAATTGTTGTGCATCAAATACAAGTGTTTCTATTTGAGATGTTTGACACCATGTAATTCTATATTTATCAATTGGTTGTACTCGCTCGAGAAACCTGGGCTACAAAACTACAAACTATAGATTTTTTAATCAAAATTTTATTATAATGTTTGTATAGTTTTATTCGACTAAACTTTAGATCAGGATGTAAAAGTTTCTTCCTAGTTAAGGTTTTCATTCGAATAAACACATTATAGGTAATGCCTGACCTTTAAGATCAGGATACAATGTTCTTTCTAGCTAAGATTTTCATGTGACTTAACACATTAGGCGTAGAAAAAAAGTTGTTTGTTTCCACTAACCCGACCGACCCTAATTTTTCATGCCGACCCTAAAGTTTTTTTTCAGCTCAATTTCAGAAAAAAATCCTAATTAAACCTAATTTTGAGAATTTTTTCAATTTATTGCAGTTTTGTTGGCAATTCATCAAGATAATGGTGTTAAACTTGCTTTTTTAACCAGTTAAGTAAAAATAACAAAAATGAACATGTTTGCAATATAAAAATGGGTAACTTTCTTTGAAAAAAGAAAAAAATGTTAATAAGAAAAAAGTTATGCCGACCGACCGTACCTAATTTTTTTGGCGATGTTAGTGGAAACAAAGAACTTTTTTTTTACGCCTTATAGGTGATGCCTGACATTGAAGACCAGGATACCTCGTTCTTTCTAGTTAAATTGTTAATTCGACTAAACACAGTATACGTGATGCCTGACATTAAAGATCAGGATGCTCTGTTTTGTTAGGATATAATATAATTAAACTCATTGTATGTTATGTCTTACTATAAAGATAAATGTTATTTCAAGATTTTATTCGACTGTACACATTATAGGTGATGCCTGACCTGAAAGAGCAGGAATTTAACGAGAAGTCGGCGAAGCCCACGTACGCTGGTGTGTTCCTGTTCCGCTTCTGGCGTTATGGTGACTGGGTGGACGTCGTCGTGGACGACAGGTTGGTCAATGAAATGTCTTCAAATGTGAATGAAAAAACTGACAAGGAAAATTGTTGCAGGCGAAATGGGCAAACTCTGGTTCAGGGCATCATGTCAAAATGACATTACAACATTTGCGGTTGGTAGTTTTTGCTAAATTAAATGTTTAGTATTTCAAACCTTGACTGTTTCATTAGGAGGTGCATATACCTAACAAGGTATCAAATTATTATATTAAGCCCAGTAGACTGACATGTTCTTTAAAGCTTTTTATTTTGAGAGAATGTCGTCATAAAATGTTATGTATTTATTTGTGTAGGGTTTTCTTGCGAATATTTTTCTCCTATTTACAGTATTGTCTCAGCATACACAGAACATGTGCATTTATTTCGTAATTTTATAAGAGAACAGGTCAGTTTTAAATATCAAAGTGTTTTACGTTGTACCTTATTCCTTAGCAGCAAAGGAATGTTCTTGTTGAAATGAGCTTGTCTGTAAATTAACCAATGTAATTTCTTTTTTATATCCTGGTATTCATAGTGCCCACCGTCTTTTCAATAAGCTCTTGTTCTAGAGTTACTCATGTGTGTCCCATAAATAATAAATATAATCATTATTTCTGTGTATGTTACTTCGTATCTATTGTACCAATACCAATCAATTCCTTTACCATTCAGGTTGCCGACCAAGGGGGCGGAAAAGAATCTCATCTTCTGTCATTCTAAACAGAGAAACGAATTCTGGAGTGCCCTGCTTGAAAAGGCGTATGCAAAGTAAGTAAACACATAAACAAGAACGGTACGTAACTTGTATGAGGAAGGTGACAGTTGGTATAGGTATAATGGATCTTTCAAAAGGTATAAAAAATAAACAATGTATAAGAATGTTAATATTTGTTAAACAAACGTGACTCGCGTGTGTAAATTTCAGTTAGGCTAAACTCATAAATGTGATGTCGCGGAGACCAAAATATCAATAAAATATTTTTAAAATTAAAGGCGACTTCTATGTTCTGTTGACTTTCAGGGCAGAAGAGCAAAAGTCTAAATCATCTATTAACTTTGTTTCAGGTTATACGGCGATTACGAGACCTTGTCGAACGGACGCACCGCTGATGCCCTGGTGGACTTCACGGGCGGCGTGGCGGAGAAGCTGGTGCTCGCGGAGGTCGGGCTGTCGGACACTCACTCACAACTGGCGTTCTTCAAGAAGCTCCAAGAGGCCGTGGAAAACCATGCCCTTGTTAACTGTAACATTGAGGTACGGCGTGTTTTAATGTTTGAGTTGTAAACGTATCCGGATTGTGCTTTGTACTTTGTCCGGATAATTAAATTCCGGATGAACAAGGTTCTTACTTTAGTTATACAAAATAAGACATCCGGTTAGAACATTTTAATTTTCGTAGTGAATAAAGTCGACGGTGAGGATTAAATTTTATGTAACACGTCAGTGGGATCAGTTGTCTGGCGTACACTTCTTTAGGAGCATAAAACATAACATATAAGAAAAAGTTAAGGCAGTAAAATTGAAAAAAAATGTTTGTTCGTGAATACTTGCCTTTAAACTTTAATAATAAATAATGTTCACTGGTCTATTTAGAACACATGGCACCTTTCACCCAGTGAGCCATTGCACTGATAATTTTCAAAGAAAAACGTTACGGTATGTTGCTATCAAAATGTAAGTTATTTCCTTATTTTTTGCCGTTTCCTCATTTGTGTTATTTTGCAGTGCCCAAAGGATGACATAGGCAGGGAAACAGCACAGGGCCTGATCCTTGGTCATGGTTACAACATCACAAATGTCATTATGGTAATGCCGCTTACCCTCTTCTCTTTAATGTTCATGTTCAGCTACACGGATACACAGTGTTCTTTAATAAGAACTGTGTGAGTTTTAATGCGCTTTTATATTGATTTATACGGCGTATACTTAGAAATAGATGAGTAATTTAGCACAATTGTATCGAAGAAAAAAGTAACCACAAGGTCTAAGAAATATTATAATTTGTACACACATATTTACACGTATTATGTAATTACCAATTAAACGGTCGAGATAAAATAGGTAACGTGATATTGATATATTACTGAGGGTAAAATGTAACGCTCTCGTGGAGTGATGAGTATTTCACCTGCTATCTCTGAATAGAAAATTTTACTAGAAGAAAAAAACAAATTTTACGTATATATGCAGTATGGCACATGTATATATTACCCATACGGCTGTCGATCACGTCAAACATGTACTTACCGTGACACAGATTGAGGTGCCGAAGAAATTGCAAGGAAAGATAGGTCAGAAGGAACTGTACATGCTGCGATTGGCCAACCCGTGGAACGTGAAGGAGTGGAACGGCCCGTGGAGTGATGGGTAGGTCACGTGATATCTATAAATAGTACTCGGTGTCTATTATTAGTATTTGATATCTATAAGTCATACAAAGTAATGCTTCCGTGTCGTGAGAGGTAGGTCAGATGGTGTTTTAAATACATGTTAAGTGTGCGTGTCTCTAAAATGTACTTGTTAATTATTAATAAACGTGATATATTGCTAAGAATATTTCGTAGTAGTCAATTTATAAATAGCACAATGTTTTTAAATAAGTAACGTCGTGTATAAAATCATGAGCCTTTTGGTGCATTCACATACTGTTAAAAAGTACGAGGTATAGCCAACAGTTTGTGCATAAAGGCGATAACATCATTGTGTTCTAACATCGTTGTACTTTGTCTGTTTGTGTACAGTGCGCCAGAATGGGACGCATTAACACAGCACGAATGGAGCAAGATCGGCCTCAAGTTCGAAAACGAGGGAGAATTCTGGTGGGTCCAAACATAAGCAAAAAATGTGAAAAGCGGTGTGGTGGACCGTCTCAAAATGGCATATATTAAAATAAAATTAAGTTTTTCAACTTCGACTTAGCTGCAAATTTGTGCATCCATTACAAATAGACTACCTTAAGCACACTTTTTATTGGCTTGATTGAAAATGAAACAAACACTATAGGCATAACATCATAATTATTGCGCAACCTTTTTTAACAGGATGAACCTGGATGATTTCGTCAAGAACTTTACCAACGTCGACATCTGTCACTTCGTCAACACGTCCCTGTTCAGTTTGAAAGTAAACATATTTTACAATAGTTCAAAAAGGGAGTAAACTACTAAACTACTGGCATTAATAAAAGTATCATCGATAAAAGAAAATACTTCTTTTAAAATATAAATACAATTGGATATCTACTCAGATTAATGTAGTCTTATAAATAAACGAGTTTCTTCACATGCAAGTTTGGAACATTAAAATATAAATACAAGGCTAATTGCCTGGAAAACATTAAAACAAAACTACACCAGGCGTATATTCTTCTTCTATTTTAAGAAAACGTGGAGCGAGAGTGTTTTCCACGGGGAGTGGCACGTGTCTGGCAAATGTGGCGGAAGTGACTGGAACTCCAACACATTCCTTAGCAACCCGCAGGTACACCGCGTTAAATAATAATGCTTCTAAAAAAAGAATTATTTACATGTCCTCCCTGTTGCTATTTATGGTTCGCTGAGCTCACCCTTTACCATGTTTAACGACGGATTACAAATTGAATGGACAGTTCCGCAGCTGTCAATCATGATAATTTATAACGGTTCATGGTCATATTTAATCCAATTATGGTTATATTGTCAGGTGGCAAGCTGACCTAGTAAATACAAAAGAAAGTCTACTTCCTGTTTGTGATAATTCTTATCACAAGATCAAAGAAGATCAACCGAATTGGGTGGAGTTTGAAAAATTGTGGAATTATTTTTCCGATAAACAAGCTGTTAACAAAGGAACATATTATCAATATCCATGCCCACATGTTCTTTGTCAAATCAACGTCAGTGAAATGAACCCTGGATTGTGGATAACGTTTGTCAAACTATGTAACTAGTCATTTAAACTGCTAAGCCGTTTAATTTAATTAACACATGAACTTATTTTTGTTTCATTCATGCAAGTGTAGATTTAATGGTCAAAGTGGCATGTTCGCCATTACAGTACGTTTTCGACATCACGGCCGAAATGGACAAGATCATGGTTTCCCTGGAGCAACACGACATTAGTCATTCACGACAGGAGCTCGGCATACACTTGAACGACATCGGCTTTCAGATTATGAAGGTATTGCAAAAAACGCTTGAAGTTGTGAGATGCATTCAGTCATGTGCCCGTGTTTTGTAATAATTTAGTTTTTTTTATTTATATGTCAAAACATCATGGCGTGCTCCTGAAAGGCACAGGTGTATTAGATAATAATGGTACAAAACCAACCTCTCACAAAGTTACTTATGTTGAAGTGAGTTGGTTGTTGGGTTTAGCTGACAAATAAAGACTATGCACATTTGAACGAAAACGACAGATATTTCAGATATAACAAAAAATGTTGATTTTCAGAATATGAATCTGCCAACAACCCGTTTTATAATATTTGCCTCCATTTATTTATCTATACAAACAAACAATTCTAGGTGGAGGAAAATAGGAAGTATCGCGTCCATATCAACGGTGACCTGATCTTCAAATCAGAATACAAGAAATCCCGAAGCGTTTTCGGATCAGTTGAGGTAAATTTTATAAATATACATATTTTAAATCGTATTTACAACGCAATCTTTGCCACATACATTTTCTTACAATCTTAAGTTTGTTATATGGCGTGGCAAATAAAAATGCTTATTTATAGTGTAATGTAGTAGTAAAACCGTCACATTCATGGAATTATGTTTCGACGAAATACCACTACTTAAACAGCATTTCCTATAAATGCACATTAAATAATAAATTTGCATATCGGTATTTTAAAACAATCAAATATATAGTATGTTGTAGCTTTATTCGTATGCAGATTATTAACAATATTATTATACTTGAGATGTATCCAAAATATTTCACCGTTGTGTTTTAGCTGAAGAAAGGCCGCTACGTGTTGTTCCCGACAACAAAGGAGCCGGGAAAATACGGAAAGTTCATGCTCCGATTGTACACATCCTCGCAGGCATCCAGCAAGTAAGTTAAGATACGGGCAAATGATAAAATAAGATATGATAAGATAAGATTTGATAAGATAAAATATCCTACATCAAGTTAGAATAGATATATTAAGATAAAGTTTTTCTATAAGGATAAAATGGCACCCAGCAAGTAAGAAAACGAACCAATGTTTGTTTTAGAAGATAACAACGAGCATATCTTTCTTCATAGTTATTTATATTACTTAAATAATAACAATGTCACGTTATAAAAACACATTCTTAGGAAGTTTATGGTTGGCCATAACATTGCATACCTATATCAACCAGTAAATAATTGTCTACTATGTTCTCTGTTTAATCGTATTTGTTAAAATGTAATGTGTTTTACTAGTATATGTACATATATAAAAAAACATGGTATCAAATTCTAAAGTAGATTCTGTAGAATACAAAACAAATGCATACAAATTAAATATAAAAATGTTTAAATGACATTTTAAATTTTTTGTTTGACTTTTACCATCTCAAATTTATACTTGGACAACTTAATTTTGTAGGTATTTTATACTTAAGTTGATAAACTGCACTGCAATTACTATCAAAAGTTATGATCTGTAAGATACTATAGGGTTTTGTTGAATACATAAACTGTGTGTTTTAAGAAGCCTTCTGGGAAAAGCATGGTAAACTGGTTGCACCAACACGAAATGTGTTCCGTACGGTTATTGTAACCATGGTTTTCTTAGCAGTTTTGGGGCTTTAGAACGGTGGTTTATATCTGGATGAGTTTGACTGGTTGACTTAGTACATGGGTTATCTCGAATAAAAGGAAAACAATCATTTAAGAGCATAAATTTGATCCACGCTTCAGTGATTTTACGTATTGTAAACACATGTGTACATTTTAAGACGAGTACACTTTATGTTTGCGGTTTTACACATGCTATAAGTTGCTATTCTGCTCAGTCAATATATATTTCCAGGGTTTCGTTCACACTCGTATGGCTGTTTTATTAGTGTTTTGGTGTGTGTGTTTTTTTCGCTTTTCTTTTTTTAATAAATACCAGTTACAAAATATTATGATAATAATGTGTTTAAACAGTGCAAATATGTAAGTATATTAACGAACTTTAATGTGTCTGTTTCTGGGCGTGTTAAGGGATGACATTCTTTTGAGAAAAGTCCATTTGCCACATGTAATGTGTTCCTTGTTTCTAAATTATACACCCAGAAACAGACTAATTATTATTAGACATTATGGTATACCCAAGCAAAATCCCCCTTTTGAGAGACAATTTTATTTATACATGTATAAGCATGCCTTACGCTAATCTGTTTTAATTTATATGCATGCCTGTTGCATCTGTAAGCATTGTCGGATAAGCATAACCAGCATGTGTTGAGATTCTTTGGCTCTAAAATTAAATTGCTTTGATCGGCATTCAAGTCCTCTCATCAGGAACCTTTATAAGGCATAATTACTCTTAACTGATTAACTTAAATTTAGATGTATGCAATTGCTTAAAGAGTGTATACAATACTTATTATAGGAATGCCTTAAAATACAATTCCTGATATAATAACAAGACTCATTATAATTCAACAGTTTATTTTAAAAGATGATTTGCTAAATGTTATGCTTTTTTTTGCATGCTTGCATTGAAACTTAATGATATTTTGTTGTAGAGCAAAGTGCATTTGTTTGATTCAATTGTGCTTGATTATTTAAGGCAAAACTTTCGTTGATTGTCTAGTGATATTTCTTTTATTAAAGGGGCATTGTCTGATCTTTTTATCAGCTATTTATCAGCTATTTATTGAATATTTTAATATCAAGTAGTATTTTATCGTCAAAAAGAAT
>Ga0224511_10003793_pt1 | contig 11094 bp, 1 predicted proteins | sample SF_May12_sed_USG_2_FD_169988 | JGI IMG/M metagenome (GOLD analysis project Ga0224511, IMG submission 169988) | Sediment microbial communities from San Francisco Bay, California, United States - SF_May12_sed_USGS_8_1 | ecosystem: Environmental > Aquatic > Marine > Sediment | place: USA...
GAGGAGGAGGAGGATGTTGTTGTTGTTGTTGTTTTTGATGTTGTTATGGTTGTTGTTGTTGTTGTTGTTGTTGTTGTGGTTGCACGAATCACAACTATTCTGATGTGAAAGCTTCCTCTGTAATAATTGATACTAGACAAAATGCACTAGGTCTGCTTTAGTTGCCCCTCACCGCTGGCTCCTCTGCGCTTTACTAAGTTTACAGAACACAGATACGTTGGTATAGGGACATGCTGATATAACCTACTGTTGCTTAACAACTCTAACTAAAACACAAACGCAAAAAAAAACGAATTAACAAACAAACACACAAGCAATACCATGTTACAGTTACTTTATTTCACAAGGATCTTGGTCTTTGCTAAAAAAACTTGAAACATGAATTGTTTCTAGAGCCGCAGGATAGTTCTTCTTAACGCCTAGTTTGTCTCAGCCATTGTTCAAATTATTTCAGGCTGACATCGATAGAAAAAGAATGTAATTGTCTTACGGGAAATGACGATAGCGTTGCCAAGGGCATGCTCTTTCCCTGTTGAACATAATTTTATTTTTGATGTTCCTTTAATTAGTGAAAATTTACAAACATTGCAAATCATTGCGTCATTGATAAAACATTATTATGACGTGTTACCTGTCTTAACTGATACAAATTTGAGTCATATAATCACACACGCTCTTTTATTGTCAGAATGAACATTACCTTTCATCAGTTTAATTGAACGCAACCCGTCATTTGTAAGTGAGAAGTCAAACAAAATATATTTGCAACAAGTATGGTAGTTTATTTTGCTTTACATCACATTAATTTATATTACAAGAAAGGAATTGCTTGACTGTATTTCTAATTATGTGATTCATGTTTAAAACATTTCATGATTTTCATCACTGATTAGGTTATATCACAACGGCCAGTCCACTTACCAGCGTTCTTGGGTTCATCTCTACTAGCCTCTTAACTCCGACATTACTTGACATTAATTGACTGCTTCTTAAAATGAGAAAGCAGTAGGAAACAACTGAATCAGAGTCAATGCTTTGTCTATCGTCATTCTTCAGAAGGTGTGCTGCTCTTGGTGGAGCTCCAGCCCCGAATTAAAAAGTCACTGTATGACCACACCCTGTTATTTCTGATCACGATATCATCTGTAATGCACCGTTCCGCAAAATTTTCAACTCCGCCCAATGAGGTAGATTTGCTTTGATCTTGTGAAGACTTGTGAAGTGGTCTTTATTTTGTGTTTTCTAGGTCAGATTGTTACCTGACAATATATTCCTAATCTATTGGATTAAAATTGACCATGTACTCTGTTATAAATGATCATGATTTACAGTTGCGGAACGGTCCATTGAAATGTGATGAAATTATTGTTTTCTCATCGAATTTGATTTATTAATGTAGATTATTACAATGTCAGATTAAAGTGTATTTCATCGAAAACATGTACGAGTAACTGTAAAAGATTTATGAACCCATTCAAAGACACGCCATTCAATTTTATCAATAACATTTGAATAAATGGTATATGTAAAACATGTCTATAATTAAATCATTACCGGTAAACAGACGTCACTATAATCATGTGGTCGAATAAATGCATTTGCCTTCAGCATCGTTTCGTAGACAAATTTTGGGTTTAAACATAATGCATTCGTCTAGCAAATTGCTGTACATTCAAATACAATGGCTTACACTGAGTAGAATTGGATTGAATCTTAAGCTGAAAGCATATTGAGATTGTCTCGACTGCTTACGTAACATTTGCATTAAATGGTGATAAACAAATATTTTGCATCAAGATACATAAAGAATCGGCTATTATTGCCCTTAAGTGATATGTATTGCTATTACGGAAATGCGAGTAGAGTACTGCATATGATTGTATTTTCTCATTACAAGAAAGCGTACACAATCTAACTTCAGGATGTTTGTCTAAAGGAAGGTTGGCATGAATGACGTATATTTTACTTGCTTTAACATTTCCTATTTCAGATTCCAAAATGACAGCGATGTGATAGTAACACAGAGAAGAATGGCGACCGCATGTGTGCTCAACGAATCTTACAACGTTCAACAAGAAAATGTGACAAGTAATAGTCCCGGATCGAACTCAAATCAGGAGCAGATATATAGCACAACAGTGGAAATTGAGCAGTATGCCCTGCCAGTAATATGTATATTCGGTCTTATTGGAAACTCGTTATCATCAATCACCTTCTTTAAACGTCCACTACGTCGTGCCCCGTGTTCACTGTACTTAGCGATACGAGGACTTAGCGACAACGGTTTCCTTTTAAGTCTTCTTCTTACGTGGGTGTCTAGCACCTTTGATCTGCGACTAAGCCAAGTGCGAGGTGTTTGCCAGACAATTATTCTGATGACCTTCGTGTGTGGATGCGTATCTGTCTGGTTGTGTGTACTTATCACATTTGAAAATTTTATGCTCATCCAAAACCCATTCATCGCCAGACGTTTTTGTAGTAGTTTCGTATCTAAGCTTTGCTCAATCGCGCTCGTTCTGTTCACTGTTGTCATATATAGCATGTCGCTGTGGATTATGAATGGTGACTGCTCCCCGAATAGGGAGTACACCGGATATACGCAAATTCTCGTATATACAGATACGTTGTTGACGTTGGTGATTCCTATTGGAATTATATTTGTGTTGATGACAGTGATAGCGTATAAAGTTATTAAAATTTTTCATATTCGTCGACTGAACTCCGTATACACCAAACAGGTTGGCAACGGCCTGAGTGTAAAACGACGAGTAATACCAATCGCTAAAGTGACAAAAATGTTGTTTGTTGTTTCGTTAGTGTTTGTATCCCTAAATGTACCAAGTCACGTCATACGATTACTTATTCTTGTTGGGAATTTCACTCAGGGTCATTCCACAACGACCGTTACCCTAGCAACGATACAACATGCATTTCAGATACTGTACTACTTAAGTTTCTCAATTAACATTATCGTGTATGCAGTATTTGGCTCTAATTTCAGAAACGTATTCCGGAAATCATTTTGTAAGTATGTCGCGCCGACTGTATCTACACAAGTTCAAACGGAGGCTGTGAACACAGTGCGACCTACACTTAGGTCGATTACTGAACAGCCGTACTACACTGGCATTGAAATGACACTTTTAGTTCCACGTATTGATGCCGACAAATAAATGAAATGAAATAAAATAAACGTTTTGTTATGAAAAATTATGCAATATTATACGGTTGTTAAATATTCAAGATTTAAATATGTAAGTTATAAGTATGTGATTAATTGAGATAAAAATATAAATATTAATATGATGTTTTTTTTGTTTCATGTACAACATCTGAATCTAGTAATAAAACAGTATCAGTTATTCAAAACGAAGTGTCCATGTTTATTGTTACTATTGAAAAACAGTTTTATATCACATGCCATGCGAACTTAACACAGTTAAAGATCAACAAAAGTTAGTTAATTTTAAAGGAAATTGTAGCACGAACACATAGGTTTCAAAAATTACCTTTCTGTGTGTCGAACGACTAGACAGCAGCAGATTTCCATTAAATAGCTGAAATAATTAACGTATTTGTAATGTGTTATTGTTTGTAATTTAAATGATATATTTGTAAGAACCACACAACCCTTGGGTATACATACCTGTTACACCAAACTTTTTAAATGTCTTTAAACGTTCTATATACGTAAATGTAAACTTTTAAACGAAGTGCAAAACAATAAACCATACATCAGGGTACAACAGGCAATGCAACAAAACTTTGGTATAATGCAAAAAAGGTTTTCTAATTTTTTTCTCTAAAGTGTCGATGTCACGTGACCAAACAGCAGGGGGTTCCCTACAAGCCGCAATTCGGATAACACTTCGAATAATCTAAACTCATTCTCCCGTCCGACATTGAAAAATTGTAAAACAATAACGATTGTAAAATATTATTTATGGACCACGTGTTAATTATACTTGATTGTATTATACGCGTTTTCAGAAAAGATAGAAATAAAATGCATCAACAAAATACAACACGATATTAAAAAAAAGATAGAATTCCGTTTAAATGCGATGACCATATTAAAAAATTAAAATAATATTGCTATACTTACATGAACTATAGTACACGTGCCAACTACACTAAGCAATCGTCCGGATTAAGAAACCTACTAAAAACCTACACGCTTTATGTTCTTGGACCAGAAATAGAATTTCGTTGAAGGACGACAAAAATAAGTTTAGACCATAAAGTGGGAACCAGCTTTAGATAGAAAAAGTGATAGGTTTCGGGACTGACTAGTATATCACATGATGTGTGTTTTAGTGTTTTAGTGACGTTTCTAGTTTGGTAAAGCTTTGTAATGTGAGGATGTAATTTTGCGTTATTAGATATGTATTTACAGGATAAGCAGACAATAGTATGACATATAAAACATTTTTTCATAACATATCAAGCAGGCTATATAACTAATCCTGAGTCTGAATGTGCGTAAAAATGGGCTGACTAAGAAAATTACACATCCGACGAAAATGACAATTGTGTCGGTTTGAGACATCATCTTCAATGTTACCGATTAAAACTCTGAACATCTTTTCAATTTATATTAGTATCGCAAAGACAATACCTCAATTGACTTACTCAATATTTTATAATTTTTCGTCTGTGTCATAATTATAAAACAATTGTATTTAGTATGAAGAATCGAGGAAAAACTTTGATTAGTTATAATGATTGATGTTGAACATCAGTTAATTTATTCCTGAAAATAATCAATAAGCGTATATTTATTACAGTTATTCGGTTGATACATGTATGTGTTTGCATTTTGTCTGATGCAAAAATAAAAGAAGTGTTTATAAATAACTAACTTGTTGCACCAGATCTTAGATAAGATATAATTATATTATTTTCATATTTAAGTTCACTGGGTACGATTCAAATGTTTGCACTCAGATCTGTATTAGGTTTAGCATATGGCAAGAAATCACATTGGTTTTAAAATGCATAGTTATGTCTAAGACCCTATAACAAGTATAAGTAGGACGTCGTGTTCAAGTTATCATACATCCCGCACCAAACAACGAAAGAAATATTCTCAGACGTGTACTAATCCATTACAATTATATTCACAGCATGTGTGTGTACCGAGTTATCGACATACATTTGTTACCCATCATAAAATAACGATGATTCAGACGAAATATGAATCCCTGCGATTAGGACAAATAAAGTCTTATCATGTCTGAAAAGTATAATAAATAACGGAATACGATAGTTATGCCAAGTTATGGCGTATTTGTAATTTGTAATTTAATTACATTTGTAAAAACATATTTTAGGAATGTGGTTGTATAAATAACATACTACATTTTAGTTAGTATAAGAAATATACGCATGACTGAAAGAGAGTTGTCTATTCCTTTAGTTAAAAACGAGTTTCAACACGCTTCACAACCAGAAGCAATGAACGAATGCCTTTTCAGTTATGTGTATATACTTATCATATAAACATTATGTTGCAAAACTACCACGATGTCAAACGAACTACTTTTTGGAGGTTTTAGAAGTTGGTGAAACATTAATTTAATATTGCTTGATATTGACAGATAATATATGGCTGTCCGTAACGCTTTAGGGCTAATTTATATTCAATTTAATTTGACATGGACAACGGAAAACGGTTGAACATGGTCTCAATAAAGGTAAGGGATACAAAATGTAAAAAGGCCAATCCTCTATCGGATTGTATTGAGTGTTTTAATTTTTCAGAACAAGCTATTACCCGTATTTCATCATTGTGTAGTTATATTTCTCTGGTCCACAGGGATCATGCATTATATGCTGTTTACAATTGAAAATATGGTTCCGCTCATGTGCTAAGGGGCGTCAGTGGTGTGGTATATTTCATTACCACTGATAAACAGCTTCAATAATATAAATTGAAGAGATGTTCAAACAAAGAATGTTGTAAACAGTGTAGATATGTCATGTTTATGGGCACCATGACAAAATGGCCCGTACAAAAACTAACACAAGGGACGACACAAAAACAACATCAGTTTAAGTTTATCATGACGCAACAGACATTTAGAAAACATATGTTTTTGTGTTTTTCGGATTTTTTTTCTTTTTTATTGATAGTTTCTTAAAGGAATTCTCCAAGAAATGTTGAGTTACCGCCTTGGTACGGTCAATGACTTTCATTGGGGGTTTAAACCAGTTTTAAGCTATATCAAACCTCACACTTTCTCAACATTTTTGGAGAAGAAAAAGAAAGAAAAAAATGCATTTAATCTCTCCAACCAGGCCACTTAGAAGGTGAACAAAATGACAGGAAAGTAAAAAGAAGCAAAATTAAACAGAAATGGGTGAAACAGAGAGAGAGTGAGAGAGATAATTCTAAGTACATACGTCCTCTGCCTGTGAAAATCATCACAGGTCCATGGCAGAGTGGCCAATGTTAGAAAACATAAATGGTAAAGTTATTATTTAAACCGAGGCTGCTATTTTCTCATGCAGGCTATGCTTCATGAGGGATTTCCCTTTCATCAGTTTAATTTGTAAATCTTTTTTAAATCGACAAACAGAAGGTCCTATTTTTGCTCATCATTAATTTTAAGTTCGCAGTATAATACTATGAAATAAACAAGCCGGTGATGAATTGCGTTACTATGTTTTTGAACGCAATCTTCCTCCTTAGCAAATATCGTTTTGATATTAAAACAGCTTATCTCAGAGACCCTTAAGTCCATAGCAACATTAAAGTTAAGCTATCTGACATTTGGCCGTAATAGTGTTTTTCTCATCAACCAATCACTTTTTCAATCAAGTTTCTACTCTTTGAATGGCCAAACCTACAAATCTATTACATAAAGAAACTTGATTTACACATCAATTGTCAACACAGGCGTAACAAACGGTCCATCAACTACTATGTTCGAACAACATATCATCCATTTTGATCAGACCGTATTCATGTGACTGATATTACTCAACGGTAAGGTCATGCTTTGTTTGCTTTAACTATGTGGACATCATTGTATACACAAACAATTATAAATGACCACGAACACCATTGTTCGGTTTCAAGTATCACGTTTAAGGGAAACGAAATTTAGCCAAAGATAAAACTATGGACAATTAATAAAAATACATGTGATACGGTCATGTATTTTTTTGACCACATACGTCTTGTTAAAAAGACATTTACATATTAAAAGAAGCAAACACACATGAGAAAAATAAGACAAAACAAAATAAAGATTGTTCTATGTATAATAGCAATATAAAAATGTCAATATAAAGTAGAACAAAATGAAGCCTTGTTACATTAAAGGAAATATTAGACAAACCAAAAAGCGATAAAAAACAAGAGGTATGTAAGCATTTCTGGTTTCGAAACAGTTGCGTGATTGTATGTGTAATTAAATCAAGAATGTTCTAAACATTATAAAACGATGGGAGATAAACGTACACAATCTTACATTTTTAAAAACAAATGTGTGCGAATTAACTTAATATGATATAATGCACTGTGAGTTTATTGACGCCATCACCACAAAATACTGAATGACGTCGCAATAGTTATGACGGCAATCCAACATTTATTGTCGCCATGTGCTTACTTTAATGTAACATTGCAACTTTTCAATAGCACAACAGAACCATATTGATGTAAATTGTTTACCTATTCTGACGAGTACTTAGTAACAAGTTGTAGCATTGAAAGTTATACTGACATAGCCATTAACAACGGCGCTCAACAGACAAATGAACGTGCAGACATATACTATTCATTTTACACACTAACTGTCCATTAATAGAATCATAGTAGTGATTAGACTAAGTGTTGCGTGCCATTTAATGTCACTTTTGTTAAATAAAGGACCTTTAATGCAACACTTAAATTCCGCAAGTAATAAGAAGTTTGACACACATGTGTTTCATTAGGTCATTTCCAGCGTAATAATAAATAATGAAAAACTTTTTTCTATATTCCACCTATATATATATATATTTTAACTTTTTTACAAAAAATAGGACTCTTGACAACCTCGGTGCTTTCACAAAAATAGCTGGTTTTCGGTCAAAAATTGTAAGTTTTGAAAAACAAATGGATTGGTGTGCTCCAAACTCAACAAAGTACATGAAAATGATAATAACTCATATTCGCCAAACAATGCATTTTGGGTCTTTTCCCAGAGAGTGCCACATATAAGTATCCTCGTGTTTTTCTCGTCAAGTAAAAGGTATATATGTATGGTAAATAAGACACTATATATATTACAATATCATCATATTATTATAAAAAATTTCCAACCCACCCAGCGATAATGCCTTCGAAAAAAAGATGTTTCTGTCTGGTTTTAAACAACATTACACTCGCTAATATGTATACGTGTTATTGCTGCGTTTTTGTGATAAATTATCATATCCGTCTTCTAAGGTTTATTCTTAAGATTATATGTAAAGATAAACGATATTAATAAGCTACTACATCGATTTTAAGCGTATTGAAAATCGAAGGAAACGTTGTGTACAGATTGTCTTCCAGGTAATATTCAAATCAGTGCCTTGCATTCTGTTTTATCAGCATAACAAAACTATGTTTAACTATCTTAACAAACATTTGTTTGCGTTGTCATTAACTAATTAGCAGGTCGTGTATAGTGACTAGTCATTAGTCTTATGTCGTTACAATATGCTTTGTATAATTCATTTTTATTACATAATGCATACATTAAATATAATTATATACGCCATCAAAATACAAAATCTAGTATTCTCATTTTAACAGAAGGTGTACATTTATATTATATTGTGAGTGTAAAGATATAAGTCGGGTCGTTTTAGCGTTAAAAGGACTTAATTAATATTATGTGTGTTACATTTGTTGTTAATTTAGTTTGATTTTAATCACGTTATATATTTTACAAATGAACCTAATTTCATCATGGCAATTAAACTTACGTATAACTTTAGTGTTTAAATATTTTGTTTAATCTCATGTGTCATTGTTCAGACATTAAACTGTGTGGTTAACACAGCGGCGAGTAAAATTCGAACATATGACTTATGTAATGAAATTAATATTTCCTGCCGTTTGCTATAGGCGGCGATTAAATGAGATCCGCACCTTCATTCAAGCATTTCTCGTTATATGTACGGAATGCTAAGCTGATGTTGTTTTCATAGTGTTCTAATCATTGTAGCATGGTGGTGCATAAATGCTTTCGTCAGATCTACTTGAGACTAATAAGTAAATCAGAGTTTCGTGTGCAATAATCGCACGTGTTCGTATCATTACAATCAACTACCTGCAGTCGTTCGCATTGCAATCTGGCACATAGACAATTAGTATTATCATAAACAATCTTTGAACTCTATATGACATGCACGCACTCACAAACACCACACTAACGCTTGACGGTGTAATTGCAATTTCACATTTGTATTCACCATGCGATTATTTAACGCACAATCTAGAGCTTGGAACATAATGTAAAAACCTCAACTAAGTCCATATAAATAAATACTTTGCCTTATCATTTACATTTGTTCTAAACGATTTCATACATAAAATGTTAATAAAGTTTGATCTATTGCTAGAATATGTAGATTCTATATTTGATAACAATGACTGGTATCTAACTAATTGAATCTTTTTCTGACATCGATTTGCAATTTGTCCGCAACGGTTTCGGATTTAAAACATATCTATTCTTTGTTTATGCCAATTAAGTGATAACAAATTAAAATCCATCATAAAAATAACAACCTATACAATTAATATTCAAATATAAAAATATTTGCTGTTTAACTTTCAAAGCTTAAAATTATATCATATTGCAAAAATGAATCTTTGACTTTCGTGACAAAAGTGATAAGCAACAATTACATTTCAATAACAAGTTCAGAAGAATAATAACAAAATTGCATTTTTGGTGATTTAAGGAAAGGCTCTTATTTCCATGCGGCTTATGCAACAAACAAACATAGAACATGTACTTTTATTGGATGGTGTAATTTTAATAGTGTAGCGGCAAGTCTCTTTATGAGCTCTGGTTTAAGCAACCTTACAAGAATGCGACTAAATGTTGTTTTACGAGTGATCAATGAATTTCATAGAGAGTGCTTGCTGGTGCAAAGGTAGGGAATGTCAACTTTGGTCCATATTTACGCACATTTTTAACAAATTCATTTTTTTCTGTAATATTTTACATGCTTGAATAACTATATTTGGCAGTTGCTCATATTTACGGTAGTAGGTTTTACTGCTTAAATATTGTTTAATTGTAAGATGTAAACAATTGAAGGGCCTAGTGCAACAAGGGCATATCTCCATTTTGGTAATTGTGGAGAAAATCGCAATTTTGTGATTTTTTTTAAATTTCAAAATTTGACTGAAACAACACATTCAACATATGATATTATACATTAACTACAATAGTGCGAAGTTTTGTGTAAATAACTTAAGATTTAAAAAAAATATTGGATAATCTCATATCTTTCTTACGCATGCTTATGCAAGAAAGGACCTATCTCCATTTTATTATCTCCATCATAATAAATGAATAAATATAACTATTTCATTAATTCGTTTAATTTACTTCGTTACATACAAAGTATACTTCTACTTCACGTAACATTATTAATTATTGTTTTTTATAACTTCATTTTTACAAGCTAAGGCATACCTTATGGTTATGTTTAATGCATTCACATATAAAACAGTAACAGTTAAATAATATCAACTGTATTTATTTATTATTCAGCAGTAATCAATTGAAATACTGGTATAATGACAAGATATTGTGAAGATCAATTTTTCTCATCAAATATTGCTTTTTGTTTCTCTAGGCCCTTCAATTCTGATCTTAAAGATACAGGCATAGCATCTTTAATCAGACTGTATTCATGCGACTGACATTACTAAAATGGTAAAGTAACGATTTGTTTGTTTCAATTATGTGGAGATCAGTATAAACAAGTACGTTTATGATATAAATTGAAGAGATGTTCAAACAAAGAATGTTGCAAACAATGTAGATATGTCATGTTTAAGGGCACCATGACAAAATGGCCCGTACAAAAACTAGC
>Ga0224511_10003794_pt1 | contig 11094 bp, 6 predicted proteins | sample SF_May12_sed_USG_2_FD_169988 | JGI IMG/M metagenome (GOLD analysis project Ga0224511, IMG submission 169988) | Sediment microbial communities from San Francisco Bay, California, United States - SF_May12_sed_USGS_8_1 | ecosystem: Environmental > Aquatic > Marine > Sediment | place: USA...
TGTGGGTGAATTACTCCATGTTCAGACGCTGTAGCACTAGTCTTCATCTTTCTAGCTGTATTTATTAGTAAGTATGATAGCGTATCGTTTACATTTATAGCCTACCTGGTATATTATACTTGTGCTCCATCAGCTTAACATGTATGTCTTTGATCTACCGGCCCTTACTAATACAAAAAAGATTGCTGCTAAGGTATTTACTACCATGAGAACCGAATCTTATAATTTTATGAGCCGGTGCATTGTTCACACCGGTAGGATCCGTATTTATTCAAAAACACTACAAGCATTGCTAATGATGCTGACCCTTTAGTTTATGCTCCATATTATGAGCATCCATTTATAACCCAACTGGAATCCGCTACACATGATACATACACCTGATTGACCATTGTTTAATGCCTCCTTTTCTCCTACCTCATGCTTGTCTGTGTTATTCCTGGTATGAAATCATGTTCACAAATATTGGAGAAGACGAACACATGTTTCCCCTCCTAGAAAAAACAATCGAATACTTACTGTACATATGGTACATATACGTATAAGTCAGCCTAAAAGATGGTAGTTTCATCGGCCTGCTCGCTACAATGAGTGATGTTAGTTGTTGTCTTGTCGAAAAGAATAGCAAACCCTCTACACATTGAGTCCTGCAGATCGAGTGGTTGGAGGGAGAACATCAACAAATTATCAGGTTATGCATCTGGTAGCCTTGGTCCCTTTGAGTAGAAACAGTGGTAAATATAGTTCACACACTCGGTTGTGATTACAGCCTCCACGGAGCGGCCGAGCCTCCTCTATAGTCCAGGAGGCTCGTCAGATCAGAGAGGAAAGTGTGGCATTGGAGAACCGCCTCTCCAATCGCTCTCGAGCTGGCTCACTCGCCCCAAGATCATTCTCGCGCGCGAGCTCCATGGCACCAGTGCAGAGCACATCTAGTTATCATGCTAGTTCATTGGCTCCGAGATCACTGAGAGCGTCTTCGATGGCACCTCGCCATGAACCAGTAGTCAGGATGGTTGATACCTCAATGCCTCTGCACCGATTCGGAAGCCGACTCGCAGTCACTAAAGCTGACATTAACATAAAGCCAGCGATCTATGGTGAGTTTGAGACTTGTCCTCCATTATTTTATCACCTGAAAATGGGTACTAAATGTTGCAAGCTCATGAAGTTTTTGATGCCAAAGTCGTCAACAAAATACACGTATGATAGAGAGACAAAATGCATTTTGTAATAGCATAATCTTATTCAGGATTTCCAAAATCAAATGCTCCAATGCCACGACCGGATGTCAATGATGACGCCAGTACCAACATCGTTGATTGATTGTACACAGTTGCACAATACATTGCAGCAGCTTTCCTCAACACTAGTCATGGCTAAGGAATTGCGTTGCACAGTTATTGACTGAGCGAGTATAGCATTTTATACAGGCATGCCATAACACATACTTTCGTCCTTGTTGATTCTACTCAAATACCTGCCTAGCTAGAAGTAGAAGTTAATGCTGACTGGTAGCATTTTGCATATAATAGTTCATTGCACCACATACAGCGGTGCGTGCACAACCAGCACCGTTTATGGTGTTGCTAATCAGTTTCCTCTCGCTCCACATAGACTGCGATGTACGTGGATTACCATTATGTTACGCAACTTTTTCGAGGGTATGAAATGCCTCGCAAAATCACCCATGATTACATATCAACTCAGACTATCTTTGTACCTGTTATGATTTGCCCTCAATTCAATTCATTTACTATTACATATGATTGACTTGATTGGGCGTATGCTTCCCTGGATAGTTCAACTATTATTTCATTGGCTCTCAACTAGTCAGAACTGCATTCTTAAACCAGTGCTGGTTCGCTATAGGCGTATGCACATGTTCAATAGGGAGGCCTAGAGATCAATTTAGTCCAAACGTCATGTCCATTTCATCATGTTAGAAACACAATATAACTAAAGTATACTCATTTGAGAGTTTACAGATTGAGTTATTGAAATTTTATAATAAACAAGATCAACTGTACTATACAATTCATTGTGGCTTTGGAATTGAAAAGAGCAATACAGTCCATAAATAAAGTTATCTTCTTCACAAGCTAACTCTATGCATGGTATTAATTGTCATCATTTTTCCATTACTGTATAGATGAATATTATGGGATGACATACATCCCATCTGGGGGTCGTGACAGCTGGAGTGCTTACAGGATTTCTGATGAGACTCTGGATGATAATGACAATCTGGTCTATAATTCTGCTAAACGAGACCATGATGTAATGAAGACTGTCAATCGTCAAATCGTAAGTTTTTGTGACCCCAAGTAACCCAAAAAATGGGTGCCCTTTAACCAACTTATATGCAATAGCTGAAAATTTATGGGCGAGCTCGTTCCGAGTAGATATTTAGTAGTGGCGCTGCCTTTGGCTTTAATGCGAAGAATCTAACTACAGGCCTACACCTTATGATAATACATAGACCGCACACGCTTCTACAGGCTAAGCTGAATAAATAACTATTTACATTCTATAGCGGGTTGTTACCTGTTTGCTCTATTGCACTATTCTTCTTTTGATCTAGGCAAATGCGCTGAAGGGTTTGCCACCAAAACCGCCTGGTAAAACCAAATCTCGTACAAATTACTATATTACAGAGGTGAAATAGTCTTTCCTGATGGTTATACTTAGACCGGAATGCAATTAACCTTTATTCCAAACCCCTTTTCCCTGTTTTACAATTAGACTATAACAACTTCACACCTGTAATTAAAATGCATGTAAACCACTGAATATGAGTATGTGTTTTTATCCTATATGCAATGCTTCACGGACACCTGCTCCTAATTGTCATTGGATTTCAGAAGAAAGCCATTTCCGTGCCTCCACCTCAACACACTGCACAAGCACCTGCTTATAGACGGTTTGCACCTAAGCCTATACCCAGTGTGCTCAAAGTTAGACAATACAACCCCCAGGTATGCCGCATGTAAATATGTACGTCAGTCAGAGATTATAAGCGTGGAGTAATATCACAGAGTTTTAAAATGGCAGAAAGTTTATAATATAAGAAACAACCCCTGTAACCACTTTTCATCAATAAATGTACATTACGTGTTTATGCTGAACTTACAATAGTCTCCTCCTTTTTTGAAATATCAAATGTAGGAGTTTTTAATTGATCTCTTGGCTGACTTCTTATACTGAGCTGAAGCATTTTCGGCTACGGCTGTGTGTTTTGTCAACTCTCAAAAATTTCTCTCGTGGGCCCTTCTGAAAACAAATCTTCGGCTTAATAAAGTTATTCTTATAAGTAAACTACCAATACCTAATGCAATGTAGGTGCAGACAATTCCTGCGAGGTATCGCCCGGTTGAATCTTATAACCCTGGCTACTACAAAGTGTCCTTACCGGCAGTCAGAGTTAACTACAGCACAGTCGACCATGGATCTGAGCTTCTCAACCCTAAGGTATAGCTTACACCATACTCGCCTTATGGGAATCCCCATCCATGGCCAAGTTATAACAATTATATGATCCATCCCAACAAATACATGAATTATGTTTCCAATCAGTAATAACAACAACATTTGATTGAATTGACCTATATCCTCATAGAGATAGTAGGAAGCAACACCATAAGATTTAATGTCTCTTTAGCCATGGCATCTGTATGAGAGATATCCATATGAGAGAGACACTGCTGTGTCTTATGGCAGATATCTGTTTTAGTAAGTTGTTCCATTTTCTTGTTTTCCACTATGTGACATGTTGATGGCTGAAACAATATCTGTTTTTAACTCACAGTCTGAAGAACTAGCAAGAGTGGGCCTTTTGAAATCTCCTTCCTTGTCACCTGATTTTCTGGGAGGGGATGAAAACTTTTCCCCGGTCACCTGTCCGTGTTCCCCCTAAATTAAGAGTTGTCTTACCTGCAAACATTCCTGTTAATGAGCAGACAACTCCAAATTATTCTCTCGTCCAGTTATTGTGACATCCTTTATACGTATCTAATAGTCCCGGACTATTAATGGCCTGCCGGTTATGTAGTATCATTGTGACCATTGTCTGCTGTCCTCATCCTGATCTGTGTATTCCATTCCCTATACTATAGTATAAGGTTATTTCACGGGAGGAAGTGGATCTTGGACGCCCGATGGCTTTGGCCGGTCTCAAAGATAGGCTAGCCAATGCTAGAACTAACTTCACGAGAACCCGGGATCTGTATGGCAGGAATGGTGATGACAAAGAATTTGCAGCTATTAATGCTGAGGTCAGGGCCATACAAGCTAATAGGGAAAGGCGGTCACAGAGTGTGGTAAGAACTTATTTCTCAGTAACTAAAATCCAATATCCTTGTGACTCTAATGAGATTGAACGGAAGTTGTGAACAAATTTGTTGCACGAAACCCTGAGTCCCATGAGTGTGTCCACTGTCCGCCACACATGCAATGATTGGAGTCTCGAATGTACAAAAGTCAACTAATACAATGCCTAATAAAAAATTAATGTATTGTTAATGCAGCGTCTGAAGGATAAATCCATCACATGCTAAAAAGCAAGGCGGTGTAATAAGTTTGCCTTTTTGGTTTGTCATTCCAACCAAACTCAGTCAGAGAGCCGATGCATGTTCAATTAATTTATCAATCACCCTATAGAGACTATAAGAAATGAGCAGGTAATGCTTGCTCATCTCCTTGCTTAACTAATGTGCTGTGCTAGCTCATATTAGCTTCCTTGGATTGCTGGCAGGTAGAATGCAGTATGCTCCGTTTCATATTGTTTTCACATGTAAACCAGTACCATGATTTTAAGGTGCATTAAGACTAAAACGATTATCCAGTTGGTATGGCTTATTGATTCTGAGTAGAAAACTAGTTGATGCAATGCCCTGATTGTCTTTCCGCGGGCTTTTACATCGTAGTTTATCCGCATTACAAACATTGACCAAAAGTATCGCGGTAGGTAGTTTGTGCGGAGTACCGCGTTTCTAGTGTGACGTCTCTAAGTTACTACGACTGTCTTTTGTTACGACGTCCCGGAAACGAGGCAAAATAAAAGGTGTGCGATGATTAGTCCTTGTCAAGTCGCAGATTATTGGTCACTGCATTTGCTTGATTTTGATTGGCTAAAACTATATGGATCATCGGCAGGTTTTGACTGATCGCTAAAATGTTCAAATCCTACCGATTGGCCTTTACCGTTGGGCCACCGATGACCAATTCGATCGGTAAACCCTACCGATCGGATAATCCGTCTAAACTAAATGCACCTTTATGTTGGTTCTTGTGATGTCCTATGATTTTAATGTTTGTATTGTGAATATGGAATTTGTGTTGTTTATGCGCTCTATGTTTTAACGCTCTCGCTCCTTTCTCAGTTGCTCATGTGTGTCACCACAGTGCTGGCCTGCGAGCAACTTTCAGTTCCCTACCAATCTCTTCATCAGACTCAGACCATGAGCATCAATGAAAACTTTTTATACAGACTGAAAATTGCGTAGATGAAATCTTTTCAGTATCTCAAAGTACCACTACTTTTGTTCTGACTGAGGATCAACTTTCCCTTTTGGTGCCACAAAGCAGAATGACGAGTCAGTCGGAGGTGCCACTATGACTCATTATCTCGGTATAACATCTCATATTCACATCTATAATTTGACATGTCTATATTTCGCTGTTCGGCCCACACATGGCAGCCAGCGGATTAACCGTGATTCAGCTCTGCTTTGTATTCCCTGTGTATTAGTTGCCGGTAGTTATATAAGCTACCGCCGCTGCTCAGAAGTACTCATTCACTCAAAATGAAAAACTTTAACGAAAATTAATTGAGTAGGTCAAATGATATTTCCGGCTGATACTAATGACTGAATGTTGTGTGGAATTGTAAGCTTGAGTCGGACACTCTTTCAGTAATTTATCTAAGAATACCATCTCAATTGCAAATTAATCCGTATCAATTTGCTTTTTCTCATTGCTAAGCCATATCGAACCGCCCATATAAATAACGGCAGTGCGTGGATATATATGTATACGCTCTTCTTTGGAAACTTAGGTATCCTATTCAATATACCTACTAAGCCCAAGGGTTATAGAAGCAGTAGGAGCTAGGAATTATGTGAGCAGCTCATTCTCATAGTGGGTGCTCAGTAGGAGCTAGGAATTATGTGAGCAGCTCATTCTCATAGTGGGTGCTCAGTAGGAGCTAGGAAATATGTGAGCAGCTCATTCTCATAGTGGGTGCTCAGTAGGAGCTAGGAATTATGTGAGCAGCTCATTCTCATAGTTGGTGCTCGGGATGTCCAGGACTTGAACCCAAGAGCTTTCTATCTAGAGTCTAGTGTTTTAGCCATTGACCTATCCCGCTGTCACTCCTGCCATCTTTTTATGTGTATAATGCGTTTGTAGGAATTCATACAGATGCTTGATGACCACAGACAAATGTCATCTTTAAGAAAAAACATTCGCTCCACTCTTCGACACTCGCGGATGAACTGAGAAACCAACCTTCCCTGCTGAATTATCGCTGTTCAACTCGCAGTGGGGATAAACAATCTTGTGATAACTTCCCTTTGTGCTAACAGCCAATGAAAGGCTATTCTTTGACAATCTTATGGGTATACTCGGGTTTGCATGAGGAGCCCGCCATCTAATCACTCAATAAAGGATAAAAGAATATCAGTGATATTTTCGTAAAATAAAGAGCTGTTACTGATTGTAGCTACTACATAGAAGTAAATGTTTTGATACAAGCTATTACAATAAAATTATAAAATGCCAACACTGAAGTTTTATTCCGTACCCATTATGTAAACTGGGATGACCTGGGTTGATTAAACTGCTTTTTCTGGGTAACATCTGAGTTTGGTTTAGAAACGAGTCAGTACTTATCATAAGTCCCGTGTTGTCAAGCTTCATACTCGCAGGGTGAACAAGGGCAGAAAACTTTGTGCTTTATATCGCTTGTATAAAATTAATAGTTGGTGAGCATTTTGTAGGCTGCATGCTGTGCAATGTAGTTAGAGACATACAAATAATCTAAAGCAGGGGCGTGTCCATATCCGAAACTTTGTGTGTTTTCCTACACGATAATTGTTGTGAAGAAGTCATGCAGATTTCGGTATTGGTGGCAGCAATTTACTATGAAATATTATGCTAATTTGCTCTGCGCCGAGACTTCATTAGAGAAGCATGTCAGATCTCAAGTTCAGCTATTCGAGACTGAGCCGAGCTGCCTTCCGCTATTATACGTCTCTGAATGACAGCCGATGCGGATAAAAGGATTAGAATGCCTAGCGAAGGCAAACCAAGCCAGAGACTGAACTTTTTTCTGATTAGTGCTGATGACCTCGTTAGACATTCCCAGGGAGTTTAGTGAAGAGCCGGACTCCTATCTCATCTCAATGTCACAGATCTGTCTGGATATTGACCGGGTAACAGTGATGGCCCGACTATGCCAAATGATAGCTATCAGATGATAATACCTATGTTGTTGAAACCTTGTAATTCACAGCCAATGATTTATTTAAAGCGGATTAAATATTTATATACAACCCAATCGGCCACCGTCCAATGCATAGTGCGCAGTCTCTAATGCAATGTTCCTCAAATTGCTTGATGATGCAACAAGTAGTGTTGCGTCTAATGAATAACTGAAATATTAAACTGAGCGGAAGTGTACTGGGAAGTACCGGTGCGCGCGCTTATGAAGGATCTGCACGTACGTACGTACGTATTCAAAGCTGGGAACAGTATTTTTCCCTAGTAGGGATATTTCTCTTCTCAGCCTAACCCAGTTGAGGGAGGGCAATATAAACAACAATAAACTAATAAATATGATTTGATCAAACGAAAGTGGGCCGTTTGAATAGATCTATTAAAATGTTACACAGTTAGATAATTGAGTAGTAGGGCCTCCATAAAGCAATTACTATATGTCCCGGTATCATATCATTAGCTCAGCGGTGGGTCTCAGGTCTGTATAGAGTACCATAAATCACACAATCAGTTAACCATGGGTTACTGACTGCTACTACATATGCACTATAGTCTACATCTGGCTGCAATAAAACCACAAGTCGATATAAATGAGATGGAAGATTTTATGAAATATAATTCAAGATACCCTCACGGGTGTACTCATAGCTCATTACCACTTCTTGCCAACTATCCTGTATTAGTGGTCATTAACTTAACCAGCACTGATATCACAGAGAGTTTGAGGCTTCCATTTCTCCATAACACTGCATTACTGAGTATTTTTACCTAGCCTTTCTGTCGGCCATGGGTTAGTCAGTGTTACGCATTTTATGTTGTTTTCTCCATTTCAATTTGTTTTGTGGCGTAGCTTAGGAGACAAGAGTGTCTATATAGACTTCAATTGGGCTACACATGACAGTCTTATTAAATTAATAGGCAATACGTTCTTACTAGGAAACTTGTATCAAGCGCATTGCATATGGTTTTTGTGTCTATTGCTGATCCGGTATTCACCTTTGCAAACATATGAATGTAAGCAAGATGATACAGATCAAGGCTGCTCCGCGAGCCGAGCCATCAGTTATGTATCACACATTTTGCTGCCATTGGGCAGTTAAATTTTACACCCTTTATATTTATAGGTATTCATACAGGCGTATCTCCAAAGAAATGTCAAGGTCCTATTGCATTCTTCCTCTGTATCGGCGAGCAAAAACCATATGATGAATACAAAGCTCTTTTTAATTTGATGTATATCCAAATACCATGATCTTGGATCATTTAAAATTTGGGGCTTAACTACTTTGCTTTAACTGGAATGGTATGGCTGGCATTTCTGAGTTTCACAAAATTATGCAAAGTTTCAGTAGGCATATAGTGATCTGTAATGAAGCTGAACACCCAGCAAGGCTAACCAGTGGTGGCGCCTGATTTGTCTCATATTATCTGATACGGGCTGTGCTGTAGGTTGAGCCCTGCACAATCTAATTAAAATACTAGACGGGTCAATTAAACTAATGGAACCTTTCTATCAGGCATTTGGTGACAGGCGAGTGACTGCATGAAAATCATTTTCTTTCGTCATGAACTCACTGATGTGGCTGCTGTATAGCGCTGCAGTTCTAACACGTGATTATTTTTCATATCAAGGAAAACGACTCATTTTAATCTATGAATCAGAGACAGAGTTGTGGTTATTATTTCCATTAATTCAATTTTGTTTTAAGTCACAATGTTTTCCAAATAAATAATAAAGTTTTAGGGGAATATATGTGGCCCGCGGGGTGATTTGGTGAATCAGCCGATGTCACTCCAGGACCCCCCAAACTCTGCCCAGGTATATAATGGCAGATTTTGTGGTCAAATCATCCACAATCGGCAAATTTAATTAAAAGAAAAGACACAAGGCTTAATCCGTGACAAATCATTGTTTGCTAGCCACCGATGGTTTTATTGGGACAGTGGCTATTTTTAGAACCATTAGTGCATACCTTTATAACTCGGGGCACAGCCCAATATAAACATACATTGCTCCAGGTCTCCAAAATCTGTCAGGCCCCAGCTGGCATCTATCCCTGTGAGCTGATGAGCTATCTATGTCACTGTCATTAGCTGACCAACAAATTTGGCACTTTGAGAAAAAAAATTTGCGGCTAAGTATTTAAAAGGGGTTAGGGAGAGGTCTGACATGCTGGGAGAGAGGTCGGCTTATTACAGCTGCTTCTTTCTCAACAACCAAAATAAACATGGTTATGTAATAGGCAAACTATAGACTGCTGTTGAGTAGTAAGTGATTTCTGCCGCTACCATACTTGATGTAAACGTATTGGTTACCTGATTTTCTCACATTAATCATGCATCAATGATGATGACTATGACATTTTAACCCTAAATAGCAGAATAAAACATTTGTGATTACATTTGGCAAGAAGACAGAGATGAGTATTTTTTACGCCAAGTCGGTTTATCTAATATTCGAAAACATTTTATAATTAGATGAATGATGGAGTTACGGCTGTCAGTGGTCTCATCAAATTCTGGCACCCCAATTCAAGGAACAACCACTCAACAGATTCTGGAAAGAAATCACCAGGGGTTGTGGTTTTCGAGTATTTTCAAGCCGAGTTCATATTCAACTGTTTCCAAGCTATTGTTTTCTGAGCTATAGCTGTGGTCTACAACAGCGAACAAGAGGATAGATCTCATCAATAAGTATACCATACCTCGACCCCCACTGCTGGTGGCTCATGCATGATCCAGCAGTTTGTTTAGGCATCTTACTCAGGACCTCAGCTATAGGGATCATCAAGTGCAAGGATTAAGAGAGTAATTGGATGATAGTCTCAGCCCAAGCCACTAGTCTCCTTGGCTATTAGCGGAGACTGATTTCAACTAATCAGCTCATTACATTGTTTACATATCATGCTGTTATGTAATAGCCTAAATCCCATGACTGAGTGCTACGCTGCCTTTCGATGCCTTCTGGTGTATTGGGTGCTATTTGGTCTCCAGATTTTGTCAGATGCCAGAATTCGCGTTCTGTTCAGCAGAAGTAACTGCCTGCACTGGGAAGACCTGTGTCCGATTTTGGCATTGATCAGTTCATTCCAATTACCGTTATTTCGCTGTATAGAAATCTTATCCCTGAATTATGAAGTTTTTATGTGCTGACATAGTGATGGGCAATACTGAATGAAAAATAAAAGAGCTACCCATTAGTTTTATATTGGAGAATACAAGGACTAAAAAGTAAAAAACAACTTAACAATTGCTACTGATACATAAGCTTGTTTCTCCAAATAAAGGGTACTCGTCGATTGAATTTGAAACGGTCAACAAAACTAGCTTTATTACATCGGATGGTAGAAATGCCCTTTACCTGATAAATATAAGTATTTCGCTCGTCTTTTTAATACAAAAATATTACTGCCATCAAATAGTAAAACGTTTTGCTCGCGTATTGATATGTACATAAAAAAATTTGCCAAGAACATTAATAATGGATGACTTGGGCTTTTTTAAGCTTAATGTTTTGATAGCGCTCAGTGAGTATTGCCCACTGCCGTGAGTAGGTCCCTGGACAATCACCACTAATCCCATTATACTCAGGGGGAT
>Ga0224511_10003795_pt1 | contig 11093 bp, 4 predicted proteins | sample SF_May12_sed_USG_2_FD_169988 | JGI IMG/M metagenome (GOLD analysis project Ga0224511, IMG submission 169988) | Sediment microbial communities from San Francisco Bay, California, United States - SF_May12_sed_USGS_8_1 | ecosystem: Environmental > Aquatic > Marine > Sediment | place: USA...
GACTCTGTTTTATCCTATGTTAAAGCAGCTGTCCTCCAGATGCTAAAAAGCAACAAAAAAACAAAAAGTTATGTTCAGTGGAGAAATCTATTATTACTGACTTATTAATTCAGTTGAAAAATCGTTGGTAAAACATCGTTTTCCTTTGCATAATCTACTGTGTTACTAACACAGTAGCCGTTATGTATAGTAAGAATATCCCGATTGCAGAAAGTCAAATTGTCTGTTTTCAAAGCAAAAACAGTGAAATATGTAGGTTTTTTGTATTTCTAACAACAATTATATAAATTTGAAGAGATATTTTAAAATATTTGTAACCAATGATTTTCTACCATATTTTACCATATTTTGGAGGACAGCTGCTTTAAAGGGGCTGCATTGAAATGTTCTTTTGTCACGCTCAGTAATGAAGCTTATTACATGATTTTTAACAACGGTTTAAGTGAGTATGTCACAGTGGTCACGTAACCAACGCTATAATAAAATTTCCTTTTAAAAGGAATGGCTTGCCATGTTGTGAAGATGCGAATACAGTCCGCTAACAATAGCATTACATCATCATAATCGGAACAACTTGGCCATTACCGTCTAGCAAATGTTCGGTAGTTAACGTAATAATATCGGAATCGCCCGAAACTCGACTGGTTCCCATCTCCATTCGGGCAATTAGCATGCATAAAATATACCTTTCCAAAACAATACTGGCTTGCCGTTCACGGCAAGCCAATAAACCGTGATGTGTCTGCGATGGTAGGACAGTTTACCAGCCTTTCACTATCTGCGCCTTAAAACGACTAAAATTAAAATTGACTGGTTAAGCGATATATGTTTTTGTCCCATTAATACCAATTACAGACTCATGCGTTTGATTTATTTTGAGAAAATAAAGAAAATACAATAATTATACACCGCAGTTTATGCGTAATTAGACCACGTTTTAGTTTTCGAAGCACACGCATTTCTTCTATTACAAATCGGTAACAAATATAGTTTTTTTCGAAAACGTATTGCTCCAAGGCAGTGTTCTACTGCATGGTCTTACTCTTAGCAAACCGACATGGAAACGCTATCGACATGCCTACATAAAAAACTTTTTAAATAACCGCAAATATCCATTAATACTCAAAATAGATCTTTAAAAAATACTACATTGCCGAATACAGAGTTTAAACTGATAATAATCAAACATTCAGTGTTAGATGGGTTTTAAAGCCCCTAGAGCACAGATTGGACATACAATGAAAACCATCTAAAGTATCCCCTAAAATCTAAAAAAACTGCGTGATAATGCATATTAAACTTTAGGCACCATGTGCTAGTTTTGAAAAAAATTGTGCACAAACCAGGACATTTTCCAATACACCATTCAATGTGAGGGGAAATTATTTTCTTGTCTATGGGACAGAGAAAGGATTTACCTAAATTTTAACGCATTTTTCATCGTATTAAATATTTTGTCATATACATGTATAATAATATATATAATATTTTTAAGAGCCAGACATTCAACATCACATTTCTTTACTGAGACTCATGTCTAATTTTTTTTTTTGGACGTGTAGTTTCCAACCTAAAATTCTGTGATCTAGTCCCTTTAAATACAGTACAAGGACTTAAAATGATACAAAAGTATAATTATTAAGCATTTTCCTGCGGCCGCACTTAATTACATTTGAATGTCACGTGATAAAGGTTGAAGAACGTCGTTACAAAAACGGGTTTAGGCATAACGGCTCGGTGGAATTTCGGGAGCCTGACAAAATAACAGTTTAAAAGACATAACATCTTCTTTACGGATCTTTAAATGCGACTCTTTTGGTCTTTTTATACAAATTTGTGTTTTATTCTGTTACTTTTGATGAAAAAACAACCTAAACCATAGCACCCTAGGCATTTCTTAAATACACGCCATCCTCAGAAAAAAAAACAGTTTTGCATAAAAACTAAATTTCTTACTATAAATTTGTATTTTTGTCTTTAAAGTAACCGCCATGCCACTAAGCATATCATATGATGCTATTGGAGACGGTACGGATTAATTCAATCTGCAATGCAAGAGTGAGAAAGCAACACGTAGATCAATTAGCCTTGTTTCCATGTAAATAATTAATGATGTCCATATCAAAAGATTTCTCATCTTCGATATCTCGTTATCCCGAGTCAGAAGTCAATACACATTGCACCACTGTGGTGATCACCTTTGGCGTAGTGTTACCATGTTGTAGATACCAAAAGTGCGTCGTTGCTGGACTACTTTTTGAGTTTTGTGTAAGAATATTACTTTAATATACTGTGGTGAAAACCTTTGGCGTGGTGTTACTATGTTGTAGATAACAAAAGTGCGTCGTTGCTGGACTACTTTTTTGAGTTTTGTGTAAGAATATTACTTTTGAATTGCTCACGTTTTACGTTTACTGGTTATCGGCACTGGTGGTGTCTTTTTTAGTTTTCCATCGGTGATAATTCCTTTAAAAAGTGAATGACTTTACAGTGATAACGTTTGTTAAACTATTTCTTCCAAGAAGCAAATATTTTATTTTTTCCTTGCTATGGATCGACGTGGTTTTGTGTGGACGTTGGTTTATTAGAGGTTGAAAAATTCTATGAGAGGATTAAAACAATACGCTGTTCTTAACGTTCATAGCAACGAATAACTTGGATGACTCTTGTTTAGAAAACAAACAAAAAACTGACTACTAATTAGGGATGGATACTATGAATAAATTATATTTCGTGTTCCGCGGTCAATCAAGCAATACGGGAAATTGGATTTAGATATTATTTTAGACAAAAACATACATAAATGCTTCAATGAACGCTGATTAAAACCATAAAATCTTAATGACCAGACTGGCGTTCTAAGCGGTCAGCAAAGATGTGCGTTCGTTTTTCGATATGAATTCCTACCCAGCGCGCTCCCATTGGAATACCCAAGAGGTTGATCTGTTTAATATTTAATATGGGTTTACGGCCGAGCATGATCTTACAATTTTAGGGCGGTGTTATTTTCTAGCAAACGCCACACAAGTGGATTAAACGTTCACTCACATGCAGTTAAATACCAGTGAAATAAAAATAAAATTCCTAAAAGCAACTTGAATCAAAGGTAGTTTGTTTGAACTGTAAGCTTATCAGTATTAACTATGCCCGGTTGAAATATGAGTTTAAAATAGTGTTAAGTTGAAAGAAAAGGAGTTAATGACTTGTGAAACGACATTTGATTAACGTTGTACGTAAAAAACATACCCACGATGGCATCGAAAAATGGTCTTGGTAAACCTAAACCAAATGTTGACAGAACGGCACACCGGGGATCGAAAGAGTTCAAACAGGTTAAAAGAGCTGACAGTACGAAAACCATCGTCATTGACAAGGGGCTGTCACATGGAAACGGCTCCGTAAAGTCTAATCATTCCATGGAGAGGGAGACACGGGCAGATTCCTTTGAGGATACTGATATCAGTGATCACAGATTAATGGACACACATGAAACATTAAGGACAATTAATGGCGCCGTAAATGACACGCCTGATGCGACAAAAGAGAATTCCAGCGGTGAGATGAGTACAAGCACTAATTCATCGAAGGAAGACAATGACCCATCGCACAGAAAGAAAGAGACACCCAAGACACACCAAGAACAGCCAGAGGAAAACGGGATTGACACAAGGCGATACAGTGTCGATGTCAGGAAAAAGAGTATCGCACCAATCCGTAGAGACAGTGTAATTGTTAAAAACGGAATGAAGAAGAAAAACAACATCCCGATACGAAAGATGAGTGAGGTTAAGCCGATTCAAAGTCAGAGACAGAATCAGCTGAAGAGACAAACCTCGCGCCAGTCGGTGCAAGCATCCGTGCCTCAACCCAAACACATGCAGAAAAGAGCGTCAAAGGACCACGGGGCTGCTGACTTTAAGCGGGGTCCGCAGACTTCGTTACCGGAAGAGGACGAGGAGGAGGAACGCGGGGCCACGCGGACGCTGGAGGGTGGCGACGGACGAGGGGACACCCGAATGATGTCAGTAGAGGAATGCGATGATGATTTCTTCGCCCGTGAGGAAATGAACACGGGGATTAACGAATGGGCGGACATTGAAGAAGACGTAAGAGGACTATAATTTAAATTGTATTAACAAAAAATTGACAAGCATAAATATATAATTTCAGTAAATATCTTAACACGTTTAATTACCCATATTTTTTCATTACTCACTGGAGTACATTACAGTCTCAAAATTAAGTCTAAGAAAGATTAAAATCAGTTTCATGAGTAACAATAATTAAAAAAATACTTCTTAATTAATGCACATAAGTTTCTGTAGTTGTTTGATAGATGATTTGAAATTTTTGAGTTAGTTAAATGTGAAATCAATGTGGCTCAAGCTGTTAAAAAATGCCTAAAATATAATATACTAGTACTAGAATATGACAGCGAACCTAATGATGTTTTGGCTTTCAGATATTTTTTAAAGCCGAAAAGACTAAATAGGTTATAACACGGCTATGGTATGCAAACGGCCCGTATTGGCACACCTTCGGCAGTATTGGCCCGAGGGCTTTAGCCGTTTGAATGTTGATCTTAACGTATTCACGCATAATGTTTTATTTTATAACAAGAAGTTTTAAGCTAACACAATGATAACAGAATAAGCGAAACGCCCATAAACAATATTTATTTTCAGTTGGGTTACTTTGGCAACTTTAATAACGATTACTTTAAAGTAAGACGCATTGCACACTTTGATATAAACATAGAAATTGCATGTCAATACCTTGTGCTTATATTTTGTTTTATACAGGCTTTAGATTTCTTTTTACAACAATATATTGGAAAACGCTTTCATTAAATGTAAAAACACTAATCAAATACCACGTAGAAACCATGTACTTTGTGTTTTATTTAATATTTTGATTATGTGTCTACATATAAAATCATCGGCACTTTTTTTCTAAAACAAAGATTTGTATGTTTGCACCACTGTACATAATAACTTATGCTTTCAGAGTTGTTATAATATATCAAGAATTTGAGTTATCAAACGTGAAATTCTTCGTAACATTTTTAATATAAAAAAAGAAAAACATGTTGCTCTGTTACGCAACTGCACTTATATACATGCATGTCCGTAAAAACTGATTATATGGGTCGTTGAAAACGCTTTTCTTGTCTTCAGCACTAGCGGTTCCAGGGGGGCGCACCCGGCGCCCCCCCCTAACGGCCGCGGACTTAAGATTTTTTATGCCCAAAACGCTAACTTTTCTCATTTTTTTCTTCGCTCGCTTCGCTCGCGATTAATGTTAAGCATTAGTTTACCTTAAATATGACCAAAAGACGCTACTTTTACTTCAACCTTCAACTGTTTCAATGATTTTCTACCCCCGCCCCCCACCAACACTTCCGTAAATACTGTCACGTTATTTTAATATCTGCATTAAACTAGCAACGAACTTAACAATCAAATTTGAAAATGTTATGAACTGTTATTATGTCAGGCTTCCGCAGTTTCACTGAGCCGTTATCGTGTATGTAACAACGCTTTCAGATTTTTATGGCATGAAAATCGAATGGAATACAGTGCGGCCGCAAATAAATGCTAAATATATTTTTGTATCGATCTAACTCCTAAACCACATCTTACATTTAAATGTTGGTTACTTTGACTTTAAGCACTGTATTTTGCAGTGCAGTACTTTATTTAAAGAAATCAACAGAGGTTTTGAGTATTTATGAATCTTTCATTATTTTTAATTTGGAACAAGATTTTGAGAACATTACGACTAGCCCGTAACAGTACATAAAATTAATGTATAATCAATAGTTATACTGTCTAATTCAATACAATGTAAATTTTTTATTAATTAAACAACAATGTATTTGGTTTCTAAAAAAATTCTCTTTCATTTTCTTTGGTAAATACCTCTGCAAATGAATTTAGGTGGCACAAGAGTATAAAAGGAGTACTTGATATTTTAATAAAAACAATTACACGATATACATGAAAAACAGTATTTTTCGTATTACTTATAATAAAACTTTTAGAATAGAAAAGTCCATCCATCAAAACGTGTTTTTTTGCATTTGTTTTAATATGACAACCCTATACTTTATTACACACAGTCTTGTGTTTATATCTATTTTACCCAGACAAATCTAAATAACTTAGCTTTGACTTTGCATTGAGTTGTTAATACAATGTACCTATACTGGGTTAAAAATAAGTCTTATACTTCAGCTGAATAATACTGTACCGCAATTGTTATGGTTATTCTTAGGTTTTATAAAAAGATGTAATGACAGTATATTAAAAAATATTTCATTGATTTCCGTCAATGTTAATTTATGTAATTTACAGTTGACGGAAAGTTCAAGGAAACGCTCGCCTTTGTATTAATCTACTTTGAGTATAAATTGTGACATTGACAGGCACTTTAAAGACCTAATATGACCCAGTTGTACGGATTTATGACCAAATAGGCCAACCGATATACGGTTTATGGTTTGCTTTGGATTTGTTCTATCCCACCGCCTCGTGGCAATAAAATATTAACAAGGCATGCAGAACCGGGGTATTCGCCCCATTAACAATTCATGCCACGGTGTTAGCGTCCCGTTGTTTCGGCGCTGTAACATTGCTTGCCCTGTGTTACGGCATGCTAATTAAGGCAAATAACAAATCGTATCCACGCCAAACATCTTGTTTGTTTTCATGTACATGGCAGCCGGAGTTGGGTGGTTCTTTTATGAAAGAGTTTTCAATTCTCCTGTATAATTTTATAATGCAAATGTGCAATAGCTATTTAAACACGTCTGGAATGGCTATTAAGATCTTTTAACATTTGTATATGAAAATGTTTTGTGATACGTTTAAATATTATAGCATCTGATGTCAATAAGACTCAATATTATATATTTCGCTATCTCTTTTGCGGCTGGTTTTCATACATTGTAATTTGGCACTTTTCCTCGTTGAATGGTTTATAGATCCGCTATGAAAGATAACTTGCACATTGTCGGTACATGCCTTAGGTTTTAATCATTGCTGTGTAAAAAAACAACAGACGTTCAAGAAAAGATTAGTGATTTTATTTTTATATTTATATTTCTATTCGGTCTTAAAGTTTGTTTCTAGAGAAGTGTTTATATTTCCCCAGTTCTATTTCTATTCCATCTTGGACTTTTGTTTCTGTTACCGTACAACAAGGTCACGCCCACATAACAGAATTCATCATAAGTAGATCTACATTAAAGACACGCTCCTCTGGTGAATGATTTATTACGCTAGTATCCTACGTTACCCACGGGGAGGCTTGTAGTGTTCTACACGTATATTCTCTTCAAGAACCCTAATTTGGAAGAATAAACCTACTTAATAATTTACTTTTGCTGAAGGTAAAATGATCTTGCCTTTGCCATTGGCATTATTCTGGTTCCTTCGTGGTCAAACAAGGTCTTAACATGATTTTAACAAAATAATAGTGTGTATTTTAAGTTCATCTGTATTCAGTCCTGCTAGCCGGATGTGGTAAATTGGCTTTACAATCGGTAAGGAAAGAACTGTTTGTATTGGGATCGTATTGCATATTTGCTCGCATTAATAAGGTTTCGTTTTAGATCAGGTAAATAGAGTAACAAAGCAGTTGACTATTTATTATTGATAGCAAAAATGTAAGAACGTTTATAGCTCTTACCAGAATTTTTCATATGTGCCATGCTTGCTTTAGACAAATATTACCGTGCATTGTTTGTGCGTTTTGATGGGGTTTATTCTTCTCTGCCGTATTAAAATGAAACAAATATTTAATTAAAATAAACGAATTTCATATCGTTGTGAGCTTTTTTCTATGCACCATACGTTACAATAACCACTACAGATGTATTATTTTGTTGTGTTTGAAGACTATAAAATTAATATGTAAACCTTTTCAAATAGTGTACTTTTCTAGCGTCTAACCAAATAATGACATAATCATGATCAATTATTATTATTATTAAAACATGCGTCTTTGTGCAATATTTCCGTATGTTTAAGTTCTGCTTCACGACGCGCATTTTTGTCTACTGAATACAATAAATAATGGCAACACGTAATTTCCAAGGTAAACATGTTTTACTGAGGATACGTGCAGTCTTTAATTCGCCACTGAATATTTTGTTATACAGTTGTAGTTGCTTTTTGTAAATCATAACGCACGTACTGTGACAAATGTTAACACAAAACTTCATTGATAGACATAATAATTCTACACAAGATATTCTCTGGGTACTAAAGTGCCCGAGTAGTTACGGTTGGTTAAAGTGCAGTCACACTACAGCGTATGGCATCAGCGTATGCGAGCGTATGCTCATACGCTCGCATACACTCGCAAACGCTGATATACGTTAGGGGTACGTTCTAGGCATACGTCGAGTACGTTCCGGATACGCTGACATACGTTAGCGTACGTTGTGTTATACGAAGAGACCAAATTCTTTATTTGGACATGTTTAAAATTTATCAGCGTATGCGAGCGTATAAGAAGTTCTTCTGAAATTTGCATACGCTTTCTAAAATTTGCATACGCAATCCATACGCTCTAGAGTGACTGCTCTTTTACAGATGCTGGGTTTATATCTTTATATCTTATAATCGGTATACTAAAGTATAGTAATTAAATTAACACTGCAAAAAGGCATTGCAATAAAGTATGTAAATAATGCTTTTTGGACAAAGAAATGGGTCGAAACATAAACAAACAGATACAGATTTGCGGGCCACACTTTCAACAAAGTCATTTTTTCTGTAATATTTTAACATGCATGAATAAGTTCTATTGGCCGTTTCTCATATTTACGGGAGTAGCATTCACTGCTTGAGAAATTTCAAAAGTATTATGTGAACAATTCTGGTCAAAAGATACCGGCATAGCATCTTTAAGCAGGTGTGTGATGTTTCTATTTATATCGCGTGTTTCTATTTATAGTGTATTTTCTATTTATAGAGCGAGATTCCGGTGTTATACAGCGACGACGACGAGTTCTACCCGGCACCGCGGCCTCTGACAGATTCGGAAAATGCCCGTCTGCCCAACTACAGGTTAACGAGCACAACAAATATTTAAAACGAACAATTTATGTACAAAATATAATTATTGCTCATTGTTTAAATTGTGATCTTGCCAGGTCGGGCATCATACATGTACAATCGCAGAGCATCTACAGAAATGTTGACTATCGTAATATATACATTTTACAAAATATAACAAGATATAAAAACGTCACGAGCAAGTTTTAAATTATCATCGTACATTACATAGATAGTTTACCTTTGACAGTTGGATTAAACAGTCAATATTCTTTTCATTTAATTGAATTTATCATTAAATTGTATGAATTCTGAGAACAATCAAAAGAAGCACAATCATTATGTTTTATATTCATCTGTTATTTCACCTTCTATGAAGGGATTTTAAATAAAACGATATGTCATTTTTTTCCACGCAGACGTTACGAAAACGACGGGGATAACTACAGGGTGAATTATCGTGACCCCGCTCACAAGAAGATCGGCAGGTCAACGGGTGCGCTAGTAAGATTCTTCCGCAACGGTGACCCAAATCACAAAGGGCTGCCCTTGACAGTTAACAGGAACTTCCGTAACCTTGAGACGCTGCTTGTGTATCTCAATGATAAAATTCCAACGTCTACAGGCGTGAAATATATTTTTAAATGGCCAGAGGGAACTGAAATGAAAAGTGTGACTGAGTTCCAGAATCGTTGTGTGTACATCGTCTCGAGCACGCGAAATCTGCGTAGAAACTGTAACTATGGCGAGTCACGTGAAGGATTTTGGTCAAACAGGAAGCCCTCAGCTGGATTACGTAGGAATGAATTGGAATTGTTTAAGAAACCACCATCACCGAGGGAATCCCCAGTTCGGAATGCCCCGCTTATTGTTACTATAATTAACAACTTGTCACGTGATAAGCGCGAGAAAGTCATCTTGAACCCGGCAACACAACAGTCGTTTGAAGAATGGATGGAGGATATCGGGAACCATGACATGCCTGTTCGCTCTCTTTTCTCAGAAAAACCGCCACATATTGAAGTAAGTTTGGTATATATCTATATTAGATGATATGGTGTATTGTTAATCATCATCATCATCATCATCATCATCATCATCATCATCATCATCATCATCATCATCATCATTAAGATTACCACCACCACCACCGCCACCACCACCACCACCACCATCATTATCATCATCTTCATCATCATCATCATCATCATCATCATAAACATATTTTTTATTTTTTTTTATAGTCATTGCTTATTCATTATCTTCTAGATCAAGAGTTTCTCACAGTTGTTCCGTGAGCTGCGTACCAACAGCAATTTCCTAGCGGTCGGGGACGAGGGTCTACCGACGGAAGTGGCCAAGAAGCGTCAGGCGCCCTCCAGCAACTCCTCCACGGACTCCGCACAGGAAGCACGCAACCGGAAGAAGAAGCCAGGAAAATCACAAGACATGGGTAATTTTTCGGCCGTAATATTTATTTCGCGTGAAATCGCTTTTATTTCTTTGCGCATCTTTGTTATTGAAAAACGTACAAACTCTTGCTTACAGAACACATGACGTACTCAGTAGAATAATAGAATAGAATAATAGTTAATTATTAAACATAACGTACATGTATGTTAAAAACATTGTTTTCCTTTTTACTACATTCTTTAAAATAATATGATACTATCGGCACGTGTAAACGCCAAGCCTATCTTTCACTTTCCTAACATCTTACACACTAACGCATTATGGGTACTCTTTTTGTAAGCCTAATAATGACACACCTATTGGCGATGATTAAACGTATTCAGGTCAGATATACGAGAACGGACGTCCCGAGTCACCGACGTCGACGTCAATGTCACGTTATGACTACGGTCCACGTCAGCCACAGGGCCCGCGTGGACGACAGCTGAACGTTGGGCGACGTAACGTACCAGAGGCCGTACGCGTTGAAATAGACGGCAACGTTAGAGGTACGTACGTATGACGTCAGTTCTGGTGTCAGATGTAATAACGTCAAAATGAAGATGTATACGGCGC
>Ga0224511_10003796_pt1 | contig 11090 bp, 6 predicted proteins | sample SF_May12_sed_USG_2_FD_169988 | JGI IMG/M metagenome (GOLD analysis project Ga0224511, IMG submission 169988) | Sediment microbial communities from San Francisco Bay, California, United States - SF_May12_sed_USGS_8_1 | ecosystem: Environmental > Aquatic > Marine > Sediment | place: USA...
CGTTGATATAACGTTGATGTTCAACGTTGAGATTTTATTTCATTTTCAACCCTATTTCAACCCTATTTCAACGTTGATGCTCAACGTTGATTCAACGTTGATTCAACGTTGATGTGCCTGCTGGGTATGCTGATGTTTAATTTGTACAAGGAGGATTATTCTGCAAGGCAAAATGAAGTCTTAATCTGTAAGAGTTGTTTCCCTTTGACCATGGCTACAATAACATGTCTAATAATAAATCAGAAAGTTCAATGATAGCCAATGATAGCAAAAGTATGCTTGATAAAGTCATCATTGTCAGTTCGTATCAGCCTATCAGTAGTTCATTTTATAGTTTGGTTCTATTTCTAGGGTACAAAGTTTTTAGAATGTTTTGTTTTCTTTTTTGAGTTACTGTTTTTTTAAACTAATTTTCGTAAGTGAATGATGACAAATGTTATAAATTTGTTAAGCTAAATTATATCAGTCAGTTAACAAACAGGTAATTATGTTTTGAAAAAAACAAACAGCGCAGTGTTGATTTTATATTATTAAATTGAACATTAACTTTTATCAAATTGTCTTAATTATTTCTTTTCATTGTTGTGTGACTATTGAAAATTTAGCTATTTTCACTAATTTGATTCATTAAGCCGATAAGGAATTTTACAACATTGTCTATTAAAGTTAATTTTATTAAAACAAAGCAGAATAACACAAATTTTATGAGTTAATTAAGAAATGTTATGTGTAGCATGATAAAACACAAAAACACATTTCAGATGACATCATACGAGGAATCTCAGCGGCAGATGTCACGGTACCTGTCCCAGGCCCTGGACGACATCGGGGTCTTCCAAGACATGACTGATCTGCGGCGTCATAAACATTTGCTAGAGGAGACGCTGAAGACAATGGGTGATAAATTACAAGGTTATAACCAAACTTTCTACATAGTAGGAAGCCAGAGTGAGGGCACAACCACCATCGCTATGGAGTCAGATACGGACTGGCTTTTCATCTTAAATGACGCCCTCGTGGTGTTTGACTGGGCCGAGTGGGAGAAGGGGAAGTATAACCTGCTGGCCATCAGGGACAACACCACACCACCCCAGCTCTGCTACCTCCAGAGACTGAGGCGTGATTTGCCCCTCAAGATGGATCACCCAGTCAACCCCACAGACGAGGTGGATGGCGAGGGCAGGGTGCTGGTGAGCAACAAGTGGATGGAGGATCAGTTATGGGAAAGGTATCAGCATGTTGGTCCGATGGTGTCTCATGGGCCATCCAGAAGCTTTACTGACAAGGTGGACATGGTGTATGCATTTCCTTGTGCTAGTATGCCAGAGGAATGTGAATTTCTCTTTAGGCGACCCAGGCCTGGACATTATCCCAAACCAGAGACCCTGGAGTGTGCACGAAACTGTCCTATCTTTCTTGTGCCACAGGGGCACCCGTTCAGTGATAACAAACATCTTCAGTGGAGAATATCAACATCCCTAACAGAACGGTTCCTCGTGTTTGACTTCACTGCAGAACAGCAACATGTATATGTACTACTGAAAATTATCAGAAAATGGTTCATCAAATCAGTTGTTGGGGACAACCTTAGCACATTTCACATAAAGACAGCTGTTATGTTTACAGTTGAAAGCTGCCAACCAGACATTTGGCGCAGAGACAACATCATTGCCTGCGCTGTAAACTGTCTCAACACATTGCTACGGTGGATAAGGATGGGCTACTGTCCACACTTTACCACCTCCGGTGTCAACCTGTTTGATGGCAAACTTGACAGGAGACAGCTGCATAAACTAAAATATGTCATTACTCAGATCAAATCAAACAACATGTGGTGCATCTACCAGATAAAGATGGATATGCTTGGTCTACGGATGTTGCCTCATTTCCTTATAGTGGATGACTGCAGGAGGCATAATAATCAACTCAAGATTCTGAAGAAAATCCTGTTCTACATCCCTGAACAAGTGTCCATTTTAATGAGTAAACTGATGTCAACCAGCAGACAGCAGAACATTTATCAGGCTGTAGAGGGAATCATTGGCCACCTCCGCCTTCTCCACTCCACTCTGAACTCTGGCTCTAGTCTGGAGCGTGAGGCTGCCAGCCTGCTTCTCCCACACCTGTATGGGACCCTTGCCTCCACCCTGGCTTCCTGCTGTATCACCTTACAGCTGCCTGTCACACAGTTCGTCATCAATCTCTACAAGCTATCATTCACATCAGACCTGATGTCCACCAAGCTCAAGTATGCCTCCATGTTGTACTGCAGTGGTCAGTGCGCTGCAGCAGCTGAAATGTTGACCCACTGTGAGGGTCTCCTGGGGCCTGATGTGGCTCACTACTGTGGTTGCGATGGTCGAGGACGGCACCTTAAGTGGCAGAGTGATGCCTATCTGGAGCATGGACTCGATGGCGATATTGTGGACCTGCTGAAATCACACTCAACAATGTGTGTGAAGTTTTCAGTCCATGAAAGATGCTGTTTATCTGAACATCTACAATGTGAAATTTTTCGCACAATGACACATGAGGACCAGCAGCTCAGACATGGTGGAAATATATGGATGGACCTGGTGGTGATTGACTGTGTGCCCTTCCTGTACTACCTCCAGTACCTTGTGTACAGACAGCTGGGTCAGCCTGCCAGGAAGATAGCCGCCTTACAGATACTGCAGGACTATGTATGTCAGCCTGGAGGTATAGCAGGCCATGTTGACACAGCAATCAATGTGCTGGCCCACTGTCGGGAGCTGGAGAACCGACCTGATGATGCCTTTGGTTACTACCAACAGTCGGTACAGTCGTTCCCCAGGAACAACATCGCCAACTGGCACCTGGCCAGGCTTTTACAGTGACATAAAAGGAAATAAGGTTTCGAGAAACAATATTTTTTGCAGAACACCAGTGCACAACACTTTGCACGCAAGCCATGCATGCGAATCTGTTAGCAATTATACTGAATGTCATTTTCTATTAGAAATATCAGATATTAATTAAAATAAACTTAATTAACAAACAATTTAGTTATTTTTTACAATTTGTGATGTGGTGTTCAGAATTCATAGTTTAAAGTCATATACAATTCAATTACCTGAGGTCTGATACATTGTGAATTTTGTGATTCTGACAAACATTGCAGTAGCCTAATAGACTTTTTCACAGGTTGCAAACAATCATGGTTAAAGGTTATTTGACTGTTGGAACAGACCTTAGCTTGTAAAAACACTGACATGCAAATGAGCAATCAGGCAGTGCAAATTGCACAAACATTATTTAAAAATTGCAAAATGCTGAAAAAAAATGAGAATGACTGTTTATACACACTTTGATAGAAATATGAATGGGAGCCATGGAACCTGTGTCGTAACGGAGAGCACTATAATGGATCTACAGTGTATAAAGAACTTTTAAGACTAAACTAACAAATTTAGCACACTTAAAAAGATTTAACCGTCTGAACTGTACCTACAATAGATGATTTTGTTAAACAAATAAGCCACTTGTTGGTGGGTGATGTTATAGTAGCCTTCTTAACATGTTAGATTAGAAAAATCAGCAAGGATACCAAGGCACTGACGAGCCCTGAGAACATGCCGATGAGACTGGAGCCAAAGAACATGGCAAGGAATCTCCACACCGCCCGGAAGAAGGCTGCGGAACCCGTCACCTGCGCCATAGCTGGGTCCTCAAACTCCAGCACAGTCCTGGATATCGTACGAGGGAGACATTAAGCACTGTAGTAGGACTTCAAAATATACTGTAGCTGAACATCTATATTTTGATTAAAAAAATAATATTTCAAACCATTCTTCTATATTTACATTTGTAGTAAACTATTTAACACAGTAGCACACATATATGCAAACGTTGATTTAAGCTTGGACATCTTACATGGTAAGTTTATGAAACAGCCTCCAAGAATTTGTGTTAATTTTAGCTTGACAGCTTAGCAACCCTTTAGGGTAGTAAGCTGAGAGTTGAATTGCTGCAACTACTTACATGGTGAGAGTGATAGCGACAGCATCGTTGAGAATGCTCTCTCCAAACACCAACATGTAGAGCACCTCGTCCACGTTGAGAGAGTGAAAGATGGCTAGAGTGGCCACAGGATCCACGGCAGAGATCAGCGAACCAAACGCAAAACTCTGGACCACGCTAAACTCATATGCTACCTGGGCCTGAAATTGGAGGTGAGAGTGAGTTTAACATAGCCTACCATTTACATAAAAAAATCTCAATTATTTGCAGTGGAGACATTTTAAGTGAACTGAGTTACAAATTCAGTAAATGCTTTATTCATATTATGTGTAATTTTTTAACGTGCACATTGCATGACCTATTTTCTAAAACTAATGTTATAGTTCACAGTTTTGTTTTATAACAGCAAGAACATCAATGAATCACTTTTTTGTTCACAAACATTTTACCAGACAAGTACTTCCGAGTACACAGTGTACACAACACATGTACTCAGACAAGCCTCACCTGTCCCAGGAGATATATGCCACCACCCACGACCATGGCTGATATCGCTGTCCCCAGGATAGCAAACACCAGAATCGTGCCAATGTTTTGGAAAAAGTTGCCCTGAAGTTGAGGAAATCATGTTTTTATGTCTATATGGTTATAATAACGATGAAAACACAAGATTAAGGAAAGGGACAAAGTAATAAAAAGTGTAGCTTTGGCAAATCAATAAATGTATAATTTGTAAAACAAATTGTGACAGCTGACATTTTACTTTGTGTCAAATTTTCATGATATTTCCTGTTAACAAGTACATTTATCTTAGCAAAATGATTTGTTTATAAATATAACATAATTATAAAACAACTATTCACGAGTAAGACGGAAAAAACCAGCAAGGATAAGTTAAAAGTACCTTATGGAGATTGTACCCTGATTCAAAGATGATGGGCGGCAGTAGAACAATGAAGAATATCGTAGGTGAAAACTCTTCTTCTTTCTAAAAAACACACAACATAGGTTATTGTAAAATCTGAATGTTTGAGGTGTCTTATTTTTGCACTCTTTTTTGCCCTTAAACTTGCACAAATAGAAAACCAGTGCATTGTGAACCTGTATTTAAAATCCTAACAAATGAGCAAATTCAAACCATTCAAATCTTTAAAATTAGTAACTGCATATGCAAAAAATTGTACAGTGCAAAAAAATCTGATCTCACAGTATTTTATTCTCACTTGAAAGAAATTACAGTGTATAGTTTAAATAATAATAATAAAGTAAACTGTACAAATCATTTTTAATCTTCAAATTTTGATATTTGTATTTTGTTTTATATATTAGCAATGATAAACATTGCAACTACAGTATTCATAATATTAAAAACATAAAATTGGAAATAAAATTGGTAAGTAAAAATGGTAGGTGGTACTTACACTCCAATCCAGTTTAAAGATTTTTAATACCAAACCAATAAGAGCACCTGTAACACAAACATTGGAAGTGATATCTTTAAAATTAAAATTGTAACAAAAGCCTATAACAAGGTAAAATGATTACTTGTAACAATACATTTTTAAAAGGAAGATAAGTTTGTATTTTTAGATGTTATAACAGATAAAAAAATTTTAATTTGATCACCTAAAAGTTCATCATGGTTAAAAACAGAATTAAGCAAAAACTATATTAACAATTAAATACATAATAATTTAGATACCGTATTTCTTCTATATCTTCGATCTCGCTAAATATTCGATCAACCCCCCATTTTTGCCAAAATAATTATTTTGTGTGCTTTTAAAATTCGATCACAATTTTTCAAATAATATTTTTGATTTTAAATATACTACTTAAAATTTGCTAAGGATCCAGCTTTTTGACATTGCATATATTAGTCCTATCGCTAACGATACACCTGTACGAGGACCTCATTATTGTGTACTTAAGTTATCGATTTGTCATGTACAGCTTGCACTAATTATATTTAATTCCTTTAAATCAATTTTTATATTTATTACAAATACACAAAAGTAACACACTGTAGAAAAAGTGATCCTTAGCAAATTTTGAGTAGTATATACGGTCACCCAATATTATGCAACCGGATTACTTCGATTTATGGCCTATATCGAGCGTCATCGTACGCTCACTAATCCGTTAATTGGATAATTGGAGGCGCTAAGGGTCAATACTTGTCTGAGTAATTAAATTTTAATGACCTTTTTCACTTATGATGCCCTGATAACAGATTAAAACATTTGATGTGGCCTCTGTCTGCGTCCAGGGTTCTAACTGTGACACTTGTAAAAACAACAATCAAGGTCCCTAAACTAGATCGTTACATGTAACAAATGCCAATTATCAAGTTTGACGAGAACCCACCCAAGGAAATTCTCGTACACAGATTTCTATCATCAGGTAAGGTGTGCCACACAATTAAAGACAGGTTACCAACAACGATATCAGAACAAACAAACTTTATTCTAATTTCTTTACAGTGAAACCCAGTAATATCCGAATGTTACCCATGTTATATGTGTTCGGCATCTTCGGACTTTACCGAACAAAGTACATGTACCGGTATGTGCAGTATTTGTACTGGTATACAATTAACTTTGTATTTGGTTCTAAATTTTCGGTCAGCTTTAGCGCAATTCCAATTATTCGATCAGCAAAAAAAATATTTATTTTTAAGTGGTCGAAGATATAGAAGAAATACAGTAAACATTTTCATCCATCATACCAACTAGAACGACGGCAACACTCTCGGGAAGGTAGTGGAACTTGGTCACAATCAAGAGGTGTGTCATCAAGATGCAGATTGCTGAAAGAAAATAGTAGCATTGATAAAAGTAAGTTTAAATAATAATAAAAATAAAAGGGATCTATTTTAAATATAATCCGAGAGATACAGGTTTATAGAGGTAATTAATTGTTTTCATGTAAAGATGGTAAACATATGGTCATTTCAAACTGTCAACTTAATAAAACAAATAATATTTTGTTGTGAAATCAGATATTTTCAACTGGTATAATTTTGTAATGCAGATGTGATTATTTAAGATTGTGTCTCCATGGGTTGTCCTGTATTACCGTAGTACATTCATTGTAGCATGCAATGAAGTGGTCTAGAACTTGGGGAAAAAAATGCATTTGTGCTACAGCACAATGTTAGACCACCACAAATATATTCTGATTTCACAGAACCATACCCGGTCATGGTTGACAATTAATAAACAGAGTTTATCCTGTGGGTTACCAATGACAATGAGAATGAAGAATATAGTAAGGCTCTTCTTGTGTTCCTCTTCAGCTTCCTCTGAGTTTGTATGACCACTGCTAGCCGGCTTAGTGACCAGTGCTGGTGCAACAGATGTTGTTGTGTTTTCACTGAAACATAAAACACTTGTCTAGAGTTTTTGTTTGAAAGCAAAACATGAAAGGCCAATTTAGAGCTGTTTTTCTTTCAATGAAACACCAGTCAAAAGAAATATTGCTGTGCTATCAGTGAATGATATGTTCATTGCTTTGTTCAATGTGGGTATGTACATGTATACATGCAGTTATGTATGTATGATATCAAATATATAATATAAAACGTAAAATATACGAAGAAGACAAAATAAAAATGTATGGTTGGCTCAGTGTTGCTTTTGTTTTCACATTCAATCTTTATATTTTTGCCACTCTAAACACATTGTTACATGGATGAAGCGCATAAATTTGCATACGCATATAACAAAGACTTTTATTTCCAGACTTTTTAAAATCAGAATATACATGTAGCTATTTATGGCCGATACTAGTTCCTAGTTATAATAGCATGACTTATTAACTGTGCCTCTAGTCCTTATATATCAATGCCTATTAGGTAATTACACATAATTTTATGAGCAGAAACATGAATGATAACAAATTACCTATATGTATAAATGATATTTTTAAATAGTTATATTAGATAATATTTTAGTAGCCTTCTTGATAAATTTACAGTTACAGCAATTTCAGCTTAGGCAGTAAAGTCACTAGTAAATGATGTGAGTACAATATTGGCATGAAGAACCTTACTGAGTGCAGACGGAATGAAACAATTGTGAAATTCAAAGGATTTAATTATGGGAGGCTATTTTAGGTCAGTTTCTGGAGGATTTATACCACATTATTTCATATAAAGTTTATAAAAATATTGATGCATAAACAATTTTTAATATAAATTGTGGTCTTACTTTTCCACAGTTATCTTGCAAAAAGAACATTACAGTAAAAGGAGTTCACAGGTTTCCTGTCTGCTACAGTGCTAGCAATCTGAATTGAGTAAATCTAGTGAACGAAGACAACAAAATTCACAATCCTGGTACCTTGAGTCATTTACTGATTCTTTCAACATTTGCACAACTTTTCCCACCACTTCTTCCTTTTCTTTGTCTTGATTAATTTCTCCATTTTGTGTGGAATCGATTGGATCCGGTGGATCTTCCAGGCTGACATACGAGGCTATCAGGAGAAGTAATAACAAGTGCAATTTCATTTTCCTGGAGTATTTTTGTAACAGTTTGATGCCATAAGAGATTTAAATAGAATTCTGCGGTGTAAAAATGATTTTAACTATATTTTACACTGATTTTCTATGTGTCATTTTAATGCATTTTCTACCGGAAGTAAACATTGTTTTTAAGTGCTGCTTGATTATTTTTCAACGACCTGGTAATACTCGATTAATAAAATATTTAGCAGTCAACAAGTCAAAATAAAACATCTTAAAGCTTTTCAGGATTGCCCCCCTTTGCTTATCTGCAATATGTACAACGCTCACTATTTGTCATATTGCATTCAGTTTTTGGACAACACTAATATTTTAGGGCTTCTAAATCAATGGAAATGTCTACATGTTAATAGTTAACATGTCTAAAGAAGAGCTCAAAATTTTAAGTTGCTAAATATTTTCTTAGTACCTATATTGTAATATGACATGCGTCTATGATAAGAAATAATATGATATAATGTAAAACATATGTAAATATTCATGCCGTTTTCAGTTTCTGCCCCATGGACAGAAATTACAATTGCCTAAATGTGCATGCCACATTGGAAATGTTCTAGATGAACGGACATATTTTTTATAACGTGACTGTACTCTTACCTATAAATTGTATCATCTGTGAAGCAGTTACATTTATGTTGAGCTTAATTACCTGTTTTCATTCTAATGCTCTGATTGAGCCATTTTTGTGCAGAATTAATGCTTCAAAACTTCCATGTCAACTTCAACTTTATACTGACTACATAAGTCAGGCAAAAGTCCCGAACATTGACAATTTAAGACTAATAATTTACTTACACTTGTATGAAAATTTAATGAAAACATAAAATAACTCAACTAAAATATCAATTAAAATGCCTCAAACTTGTTTAGTCCACTTGCAAATGCAGGTGCAGTTGGGGCATCCTTAATCTCAGTCGGTAGTTCGTTCCAAAGTCGTCATAATAACTCATGGAAAGAATGAGTTCATGTAGTGTTTTGTTTTTGAGTGGGGAATAATAATGTTGTAGTATGAATAATGTTTTGAATGTTTAGTTAAAATATGTAGGCAAAACTGCATTTATGATTTATCTATGCCCATTTACCTCATGGGAAAGCATTCTAATGTAGCCATGACATATGTAATTTGTTTCAAAATTAACTTGCTTTACACAATTATATGAATGGTTCAACATAAGAATTAAAAGTGGCAAGCGTTTCTACCATCACTTTTAAAAGTAATGCATTTAAATAATAAAAACACTGGTAGATAGTGTTACACTGCTGAAAATTTTCAATAAACATAATAAACAAACTATATGTACAAGCACATGACTTGTATAATTGAAATAAAAAGAACACCACAATTACATTGACATGTTTATGGAAAAGTATCATTAACATAAAAAGACATAATAACACAGCATTTTCATTATTATTTCACTCCATAACATGAACATGAGAAAATGTATGTCACAGCAACCAATTCTACCACAAGACATTTGTATACATATATACAACAGAATGCTGTAGTATGAAGTGAAATAAGAACACATTTTTTGGGGGAAATTATTATACCATAAGAAAACCATCAAACATTCAAGATGGGCTAAAGGTACATTGTATATGTATTAACAAATGTGAATTCTTAAATTTCCAAGTATTTATACAATGCACAACATCTTTTGTCACATTGCATAAATCATGACCAGTTCAACACTGATGAAGAAGACATCTTTTCTCAGTAATAATTTAAGCATCCATATATATAGTTGCCTATAAACTACTACATTCATTGCACCCAACCTTAAATGGATTGCTAAGTTTGATATTTAATGTTTACTAGTAGCTAAGAAAAAATGCATAGGTCTATTGACACCACAATCCATATCTGTTAATCTTAACAAAATATTTCAGTAAGATGTTTCTGAATTTCAACACAATGTAGTTGCTAACAAGAGGACACATGAAAATGTTTGTGGTTAAATTCATTGTTATCTAAATTAACTGTCAGGGTTATGGATCTATCAATTAAGCTGCCATAGAAATAAAGTCAAGCCTCTTACTGCACATTTAAACATGCAGCATGCCATGACTTATTTAATCTTCATAATCTTTATATTGGAGACAGTCTGTGTGATTCGCATCAACATATGACTGAGGTGAAGCTGTTTCCAATCCTTTTCCTGTCTTCATGATGATCAGAAGTGGGCACACAGTCGATCTATCTCCATTAAATCTTCCACCAGCTGAAACAAAAAACACCAAAACGTTTAAATGCAAACATTTTTGCCAGTAGGGTATAGTAGCATCTATCAAAATTTATACTGTATTTAGTTCTCACTATCTACTCTTTTCTAAATTTTGCGCATGAACCAGGCAGTAAACCTCTATTATTTGAAGATGACAAGTAAACTGGAATAAGAGAAGCGTTGCAATGCTTTTTCCAGATCAACATACAGATCAGGATTGTTAAATGAATTGCCAAACAATAGAAGACATAATAAGGTACCAGAAGATAGGTTTTGGCATTGGCCACAAGAAAATATAGGTTTTTGAAAAATGTGTGTGTCACATGACCAAACTGTTGGGGAGTCCCTTTAAC
>Ga0224511_10003797_pt1 | contig 11089 bp, 11 predicted proteins | sample SF_May12_sed_USG_2_FD_169988 | JGI IMG/M metagenome (GOLD analysis project Ga0224511, IMG submission 169988) | Sediment microbial communities from San Francisco Bay, California, United States - SF_May12_sed_USGS_8_1 | ecosystem: Environmental > Aquatic > Marine > Sediment | place: USA...
CAATGAAATTTTTGGGTCAGTAATAATGGAATAGTTCACTGAACAAAATAAGACCAGTTTTTAACGATAATTTTAATATTTTTTTCATTTTTTACAATTTGAGCATCTGGAGGACAGGGCCTTTAAGTTATTTAAATGTTTTACCTCTCTAAATTCAATTTTTTAAAGAATTATTAACAAAACTATTGAGCTACCGTCCATATTAAACAGTTTTAATGAACAAGTGACATTGTTTCTATTGGTCAATCGACGTTATCGACTTAACGTTTTTATTTGACAATATTTATAATGGAAACGAAAACAGATTGGCTTCTTTTCAGGTAGGCATGTAAATTACATGTAATGCTAAATCAAAAGTAAACCATCTATATACTTAAATAAATTAGCATCACGTAAATGTGTATTATTGGTATTTCAGACATGATGAGATCATCTACCACCTGATTCTGTATCTGCCCAACAAGTACCCGTACGAGTCGCCCAGCGCCGAGTTCGTACCCGCTGGATTTAGGTACTACTCGCCCCACTTCATTGCATACAGAACTTGCGGTAACATATCCTAGTTGTCAAATTCGGCCCGCTTGTTTTTTTTAAAGTTATAAAATGCTTGATGTTTGGCTTTCCGTAAAACTAAATCTGCAATCTTTCAGTGACAATGCTCAATATAATAGTACTTTGAGATAAAAAATACACAATGATTTTCTAAATATCTAAACCGTGGATAAAAAAATATTTGCAAGAACACGATTTATGGGACCCACATGGATCACACATAGGCTGCGTGTATGGGGCACATATGGGAGTGCAATAAGGAACGATGTGGGTCTCATATGGGCAGTCCCAGATTCTATCAACGTGGGACCCATATGGGACGAACGTTCAAACTTTTCAATTCCATCAATTCACAGTGGTAGATCATACAACCTTTGGTACATTTTAAACCCCAAATATGCAATCTCCCGCAGGTACAACAGCGGGGCGACGATGCCGGGCAAGAAGGGGACGAAGGTGTGCCTGAACATATTCGCGGACTTCGCGTACATCCACACCGAGTGGAAGGACCAGAAGGGGCTGGGGTGGTCCCCGGGCTACACCGTCCAGACCATCCTAATGAACGTCGTACGTGATCACTTGACAGTCATTATAGGACAAGACCCGTAGCTCGTTTGTATTTTGAAATATTGGCCACCGTATTTGCAATTCGTTTTGGAGTCCCAATATATTACATTATAATGGTCATTCGTGAATACATAACTGAATTTTGTACCTGTGGAGGTGTAAGTTAGGTCTCTGAATGGCATAATATAGTTTGAAATATATACCTTTTCCATAGATTAATTGTGACGCATAATTATATTGAAATCCGTCTTACGGTTCATTCTCAGGATTACATTTTGTATTTTTAAAGGCATACCAAATGCGATGCCAAGGGCCACTGGTTCATTACATGTTATATAGAATTTGATATATTCCTTTTAATTATGCTTTATAAGAAAGCCGGCCAAGCGGTATGTTGACCGTATCAAGGCATACAAGTCTGTGTTTTACCATCACGGTGTGTATAATTGTTGTCATAACTATATTGAATCAAGTTTAAGATACAATGTTCATACATGTACACCATTCAATCATTACAGGTTGCGTTCCTGGCGGAGACGCAGTCCGGGGACGCGGGCTGGATGAAGGACACGGCTGAACACAACCGGAAGTTGTCCAAGAGCTTTAAGTGCGAGGACTGCGGCCATACGTACGCAAAGCCATTTCCGCCGCTCCCAGACGACAGCAAGAAGAGCAAAACAGCGAAGGAGCCTCCAAAGCCCAAGGGCCCGCAGATCATCGACTACATGTCGAAGGAGGTCTTCAAACCTGAGACACCCAAGAGTGACGACGATCTCTATGGTTACGGCCTCATAGTTTCTGGTCCCGACCACCGACCGGCCTTAACGACGCCATGCGAGTTTCTCAAGTTTGAGTCCTTTCAGGGAATGAAGAAGGCGATCGGGAAGGTCCACAGTGTCCTGAAAGAGGAAATCCGGTTCTTCCTACCGCTATTTATCCATCCTAAACATGGTGCCAAGATTAAGGAACTGTTCGAGAAAGTATTGACAGAAGACATTGCAGCGCTTTTACCGAAATGTAAACCAAAAAAGACGCCAATAGAGGAAATGATCATCAAAACCATACCTAACCTAATGAGCGCCACGGTGGTAGAATTCAGCAAAGGGACACAACACACGAGCGACAACAGTCTGAATGGGTACTTCGCCCTTCACCGTCTGTTTCTGTGGGCGATCGAGACTTACCCAGATCTCCAGGGCATCATCGACAAGCGGCTTCAGGTACGCGCGCACTTGCTTCAAAGGGACTCCCCTGCAGTCTGTGTCACAAAAATGATATGTCTTTTAAATTTTATTGTTGACAACGTTTTTTCACTGTTTTATGTGTAATACTCTATAACCTCTTCACACCATAATGTCGTCGTGGATCGTTGATTTAGATAACTGCTTGTTCTTCAGGACTTCATCTCAGACGAGGCCAACAGGACCAAGAAGGCGTGTCCTCACATCGGGGAGTGGCTCATGCTTTTGTCGGGGTCCTCCAAGTTCACGTGAGACCATTTACTCAACGTTTACTAACTATAATCATGCTCTTGTTGCTGCCATACATACTAAGGTGTGATAATTTATGTTACTAAAATAGCCCAGCTCCTTTGTGAACTAAGCGCAAATGAACCACCACTGTTTGAGATGACATAGGAACCAAGATCATAATTATTCGAAAACAATCGCGTTTTGTTCATTTGGCAATGACTAATTTGCATAATTCAATACATAAATTTATTAAAAAAAGGTTCAAACGTAAAACTATGCAATTAATTTTTTTATTGATACGAAGGTTACTTAATATTGTATAATACCCTTTATGGTGTTTATGAGGCCAGCAAGGCGATTATCCGACTTTGACTGGCAACGATGCCGATATTATTTTCGATATAGAGTTGTAAGCATTATAAATGCACACATGCTATATGCACCAGTTGGCTGGACGCGGCAGACGCGTACCTGAGCGAGTCGACGCGGCGGCAGGTGATGTGGTACGTGAAAGAGGACGCCAAGCTGGGCATGCTGGACACGCCCCTCGAGTACCGCATGCGCGAGACGCTCACACGGACCGCCGTCAGCCGCAAACTGCTCGCATTCCAGGTAATCGTCCGTCATTGTGTGCCAACATTCAATGGACAGTTCCTCAATCATGATAATTCATAACAGTACATGGTCAATTTTAATCCAATTGATAAGGCTTATATTGTCAGTTGACAATCTGACCTAGTAAATACAAAGGAAAGCGTTCTTCCTGTTTTTCATAAACCTTATAACACGAACAAAAATACAACAGAAATGGAAGGGGATTTGCGGAACTATGCGATGGAGCTGTTGTGTTCTTTCTAGAAAAAAACTAAAACATTCTGAACAAGGAACATTGTCAGTAAATTGATTATGAATACCGGGTGCTAGACATTGCACTAAGTCTGCTGTCAGTCGGTTGCCCTCTTTTGGAATCAATGTAAGGAAGCTGACACTACCTTGCTCAGTAAAGATGGTAGCGCTGGGAATTACGAGTGTGCTTTTTTATGGACTGACTACCATATGGCTTAATCTAACTTCTAACTTGCTCAGCGCTAAGCACATACGCATAGACATTACTTCTCATTCCTATCAAACCTCAATGCATTGAGATGGATTTCTATAGAAAGAGAGCGCGATTGGCACTACATAAATCACTAGAGTAACAACAAAACGTGCGCCGTAAAACCAAGTATCCACTCTACCACCCCAGGTGCTGTTTCTGGACATTGCCATGGAGGCGGGCATGAGCCGGAAGCAGCTGATCACGCGCTACGACGAGCATCTCGGCTTCCCCACGCCGGCCATGGTCGCCAAGATGAAGGAGTCGGTGGATCGCGCCAACAAGATCGCCTCGTTTGATGACTGGTATAAGGTAGGGGTCACACCGATGTTCGATTAATGATGTTAGGTAAATTCGAGCGTTTTGAGTTACTGCTCGTTATTAGTGTAGTGCATTTATTAAATTAATTATTTCAGAAAATATACAAATGCATGTACGTAGTTGATAATAAATCGCGGTTGTATATTTGCCATAAGTTGACCGTTTAAAATGGCAAAGAAAAATGCCTTTTAAATCAACTTGGTATTGTGATAGAACATGAACATTAAAAATATCCACAGTAAACAATCATTAATACCATTTTTCACCGCCGTCCGTCAGGTGTTGAAGTTGACGCCGCCTAGCGAGCAGGCGCAGTTCGAGCAGCTAGTGAAGAACGTGGAGTACGCCATCTGGACGGACGGCTACAACTGGTCCTTCTGGAAGACCGGAGGTAGGTCAGGGTCTAAGTTGTCACCTTGTGTTTGCTGGTTTGTTTGTGTGTTTGAAAGTTTAACATCTTTTCCCACATAATTATTAGGCTTATATATGACGGCAGCCAGTCCACCTCTTGCTCTGATTAAGTTATATTGTAAAAATCATATTTCATAATTATTCCAGTCGTATAATTGTTTGCGCTACCCTGTACATGTATTAATTTTGAAACACGACAGGTCGTGAATTTGCGTATTTTGGCATTGTATACAATAAAGTTGTTAAGTATGTTAAAAATACTAATACTAGTATACGAAGTGCTAAACCTTAGATGAAATAAACATCATTTTTTGATGATTTTGTATGTTTAAAATGTTGTGTCGAATGCATCCGTGATTGGCCTTTCGACAGCACGCCCTCCTTTCCTGGTCTTCATGATTTACGCATCCCTGGCCCGAATTCTTATTATAATATGAAAGCCATATCGCTCCATTATAATATTACTGACCAATGGACCGTTCCGCAACTGTTAATCATGATCATTTATAACAGTACATGTTCAATTTTAATCCAATAGATTAGGATTATATTGTCAGGTGACAATCTGACCTAGAAAACACAAAAGAAAGACCCCTTCACAAGCCTTCACAAGATCAAAGCAAATCTACCGCTTTGGGCGGAGTTTTAAATTTTGCGGAACGGTGCATTATCGGACAAGGTGATAGTGATAGCGATTTGCATAGGCATGATTGACAAGTGAATACAATAGATGGCCCGACAAAGTTGGTGCGTCAAGACGCCATTTTGGGCGGGCTGTCGATAGGTCAATTGTCTTCACTTATTGAGCCTTACTGTCTCTCTGTCCTGTGCATGTTACCTATGTTGAGTCTTCTGAATAACAGTTGCCATAATTGTTCTATACATATTGTGTTATGAATGATTATCTTCAGGTGGATGGGGTGAAGTATTGCGCCGCTACAAGCCGTACAAACCTAAGGCTGACAAAGGCGGCGATGGCGCAGACACCACGGAGGTTAAAGGAAAGGGCAAGGCCCCAGTGAAGGTAGTGCATTTGTTTTGTGGTCTCTCTTTCACACACATACTCTTACTGTATTGTGCTTCAAATTCTTCTGATAGGCTTATTACAACTCAAGAGTGTCTGACTAAACAGGTCAATTACGGTGTCATTATTTAATTTCTAAAGTGATCAAGATTTCTTATTTGTTAAAGGTGTAAAAATAGTAATTAATAATGATAACGAGTGCTCGTCATAATTCAACGTTCACGCCAAACTGAAGCCTTTACTACACAGTATGGTTGATTTTTTCTGTCAAGGGTCCGGCGCCAGTTAAAGGTAAATCCAAGAAAGAGGCTGAACATAAAAAGGGCGCCGAAGAACCAAAGCCTGCGGCCAGCAGAGGTCGCGGTCGAGGGAAGAAGGCAGAGCCGGAAGAGTCGTCTTCAGAAGAGGAGGAGATGGAAGTGGAGGTTCCGGTTCCCGCGGGCCGGGGACGCGGACGAGGTCGGGGACGGGGAGCCGCAGTTGCCAAGGTAAGATCAAGATGGTGAAAAATGTTGTCAACAGATGGAATGATATTCACTGAATAAGGTCTACAGGTAAGAAATAGTAAACACCACTTAGAGCTTTAGGCCTTTTATTGATTGAATTGTCAGCCCTTCAACATGTGTAGGACCGAAGCCGAAGCCGAAGTGAACATTTTTCGTTTTTGTTGCACCACTTTAGACCTCATTTGAGTCACTTTCACTAAGATTCAGTTATTATTATTAAGGTGTCGTGTGCTTTCAGCAAAATGTGTCATATTAGACATCATTAGTTAATGCATTTCTGTTTCCATGACTAACGTTCATCAACCCTTTTGAAATCAGGTTGAAGAAAAGCCGGTTGGTCGAGGACGAGGAAGAGGTGCTAAGGCCAAAGCGCCATCGCCCGAACCGGAACCGGAAGTGAAGGCATGTGGTCGGAAACGGAAATCCGACGATATCGACGTGAAACCAGTTGGCCGTGGTGGGAAGAAAAGGAAGACGTAGACAATTTGTTTCCTGACCAGTCTTGGTATTAATAAGATGTTCGTTAATGATGACAGTAATTTTAGTGTTTTTTGTTCAGCCCGGGATGATAGATTAGAGGTAGAGACCCTCACATATAGATGTTTGCGGATCGTGTTGGTGACTCGGAGTTTGGACCTATCGTTTTATAGACTGAAGTGGCACTGAGTGTTCTTGGATCATAGCATAATTGAGTTGTATGATAATTAATATTTAGATATTTAATTAGGTTAAAGTGCATTTAGACAAAAGCTAGTAAGCTTAAAACATAAACACTTCTGTCACAAACAGAAAGCTGAATTTGTAAATGTATTTTTATATAATTATACTTTATCTACACGTTAGGATTTTAAATGTTTGTATTTTTTTATTGTGTATGTGTATAAAAAATAAGTGTATACTGTCATGTATATGCATGTTTTCGAATTTGTGATTACAACAAATTTTAGTTTGTTCACAATAAATATAATTATGCATAATAACTTTGGAAAGTGATATTTTTTAACCATCTTTTGATATTTATTTATGTTCTAACAGCATTATTATTTCGGAATTTAGTTCGTTTATAAAGTTGTAAATAAAGCAGTTTGTTCAAGGTTGCGTTTTGCGTTTTGAAGTTTCACCAAAGTCTGTAGTAGTGTGCGTTGAAACGGGTATGTCTAATCAAGTCAATTATTGTATGCACAAAAGTCTCAGAAAACCAAGTTCATCATCTATTCGAAACAAAATAAGGTACTTACGCCGAAAAAGCGTATTGAGTGAACATTTAATTTCTGAAACATTATTATTTAAACTAATATTCTACTGAACAGTCGAAAACACAGGCCTGTACTTCGGTAAAGTACAATCTATATATCATAATGATAGCAAATTAACAAAAAAGCGGTGAAAGTCAACATGTTTTATCGGCGCACATGGTCATTTGTTTTGAACAAAACTAACGAAATGTCTTGGAAAATTGTTGTTTTATTTCATTCAGATATTTAAAAGTATTTGATAAAGGGATTATACCTATCTCCTCTAAAGTGCAGAATGACATAAACATTTTTTGGGGTCACAGAAAACGTGTTGTTATGTAGATCTTCTACAATGTATGTACACTTTCCGTTCTTGGTAGCCACATACAATGACCCTAATGGAATTTATGAAAGAACATTCTATCATATTAATAAAACAAAAAAAAGATACAAATTATACGCACAATTAGTCTTAATGTTGAGGTTATTATTGCATTTATTCATTAACGCGGGTAATTTGGTGGTAATTCCGGTAGTCATTATGGCTCCACGTTACTTATTAACATAATTTTCGAAAATACGCATGGCCTTGTTGCTTTAGTGAAGATTGTATTTGGCAACGTATTCTGGAGTTCCCTGGAATGACTGCAGGTCAAATGTTCACGGACATTATCCCGGGATTGGGAAAGTTCTCGGTATGTACTGAACATTTAAACTTATAATTAAACTGTTAAAATAATGATTTTTTATAATTGCTCGAACAGCAGAGTGGAACTATAATACATTTAGGCGATTTTGTTCAATTCCGTAGGCTACGAATGCGGTTTGTCAAATGAGTCATTATGACTTGAGATTCAATGGACCGTTCCGCAGCTGTCAATCATGATCATTTATAACGGTTCATGGTCAAAACTAACCCAATGGATTAGGGTTATATTGTCAGGTGACAAGCTGACCTAGTAAATACAAATAAAAGCCGACTTCCGGTTTGTGATAAACCTTATCACAATATCAAAGAAAATCTACCGCATTGGGGGGAGCTTGAAAATCTGTGGAACTAGGCATTTAAATGCTTACACCGTGCTAGTGTGGCAAACTATTATACAAATACATTTATTGCCAACACACGTTTGTGATGATGTAGCGCTGTTTTTCAGATGAGGCACACTGTGGTGATATGCCTGCTGCTGTCGGCGTTCGTGGTGGACGATGCCCACGGGTGGTGGGTGAAAGGCGGGCGGGACCTGGACAATGACCCACAACATGTACATACACACGAGTTTCCGGCTGGCGGGCGCGGACATTACATGCATACCATGACGGGCTATACGGAAGACGAAAGGGCGCTTGAAAATGAGGACCTGAAAAGCCGTTTGAAGAACAACGACAAAAGGCGATACGACTTACTTGGACAGACTGGTCGACGTCAAAACACCTAGAACGGTGTTGGTTGGCAAACGGCAATATGCGAGCCTATTCATTTCGCATAGAACATTTAACATTGCTTTGAGAAAACGGACACTTACGATCAAATGTTCCATATTAATAACTCAGGAAAATGATTAAGATGACTGTCATCATAGCAAACACAGACAACTTCTAAACAGGTGACAATGCGATACCTGTAAACATGATATTTTGTATTATTTAGTGTTATGTTTTCGCTTTAATGTATTAGAATACTTATATATTATTTTTTGGAATGTTGAATTAGTAGATATTAAAATAATGTATAAATCTTTTTTGTAGTATCATTAACTTCTGTTTTAAGCGTTTCAATAAAATCTGAAAAAAGGTAGTTGTTTTTGTGTTTAGCCGTCACTTTAAGCTTTCTTTCGTGCATTTTAATTAAACATACAGAAAAACTACACTATAAAACGGAGGTCTGGGTAGCCTATTATATGCATAGGTTCACAATATTTAGTCTATTTTCGTGTTATTTAAGGTAAGACCTTTGTAATGGACTATGAAGGATACACATTTGTATTATTTATCAAAATATAAACAAGGTTCTTTCATTTAAATGTGATATATATTATGCTTTAACTTTTAAACGGTTGAAAATTCTTTTTAAAATGCAAGTTACCTTTATTTGCTTAAATGAAATTAAAGGGAAGTAATTTTACACCTTATTATCTCCCTTTAATATGAATAGAATGAAAAATTTCAATCTTGTTTATGAAATCAAAAAAGAAAAAAATGTGAAAAGCAGTCCGGTGGATCGTCTGTAAATGACATATGTTTCAATAAAATAATGTTTTTGAAACTTCTACCTAACTGCAAATCTGTGAATCCATTACAAAGGTCTCACCTTAATAATGATGATTGAACAATTAGGCAATTAGCATTGGGTGTAGAGAAAAGTCATTGGCATCATCATTTATATTAGTATTATTTAATGCCTGTAGAAGGGTGTTAAAGATGCCATGTCTGTATCTTACAGGTTAGAATTGTTAACATCTTACTTTTTAACCATATTTAAGCAGCGAAACCTACTCCCGTAAATAATTATGAGAAACTGCCAAATATAGTAATCCATGCATGTAAAAATATTTTAGAAAAAAAAAGACTTTGTTGAAAATGTGTGGCCCACAAATTCGGCTTTGTTTATATGCGTTTCAACCTATGGCGTCGAAGCAGTTAAATAGCTTGACTACAATCGATAGTCTCAGTTGATGCGATGGTGCAGAGGCAACGCATCCGCTTTGGGTGTGAGACGACCCGGTTTTAATTCACGGCTCCGGCAGGGGTTTTATGTTTGATTTTTTTTCGTTTTGTTGTTGTTGTGTTTCTACTTCTTTGTCCAAAAACACATTATTTGTCACAAAATTGTGCAATTTCTTTTGCAATGGTAATTCATTTAGTATACTTATTATATTGCAAGAGTTGTGACCGATTATAAGGGTATAAAGATACAGACCTAGCATCTTTAATGTCCATTTCCTACATCGTTCTCATATTTACTGTACATTAACAGGAACCTTTGTACATGTATAATTTTCTACACCTAAATGCAGTTAAACAGTTAACACAATTTTAATTTGGCAAGGAATCGTAATTCTTCACCATTTTAGATTCCAACCACCATATTTTTTATTTTAAACCATCCATGACAATCGTTCTAGAAAAGGAAACACATTGTATCATATAAATAAAATTTCCCTTTAAAAGGAATGGCTTGCCATGTTGTGAAGATGCGAATATATTCCGCTAAAAATAGCATTACATCATCATAATCGGAACAACTCGGCCATTACCGTCTAGCAAATATTCGGTAGTTTACGTAATAATATCGGAATCGCCCAAAACTCGACTGGTTCCCATCTCCATTCGGGCAATTAGCATGCATGAGATAGAAAGCAGGGAAATTTCAAACCGGAAATACCTTTCCAAAACAATACTGGCTTGAACCAAAACATGTTTCATTAAATATCATTAAAGGAACGTACACAGTTAAATACTCACTATAATCTTACGGCAAAAAGAAAAGTTTATGTAAAACAAACACAATCGTTAAATGAGCTAGTTTTGTGCAAGCCTATTACAATTCATGGCTGTATTCATCTTGCCGAAAACTGACGTCATCATGACGTCAACGTTAAGCAGCAACGTGGCATGTTGGGTGTAAAATGACGTTTTGTCAACTACCGCAAGGCTTGTTCTCACATTAATGACGGCGCGTTTACATGTTAACCAACTTGCAGACAAACACGAAAAACAGACAGTTGCTCAAAAAATAAAAAAATAAAACAATAATAAAATTAACAGTAAATACTGGTCTCCTAAAGCGCCTAACTTTCTATCTTACGTTTGATATGAAGAAATTATTTTATAATGCATATATTATGTCTGTTTTTGATTATTGCTGTCCAGTTTGGGCAAATGTATCCAATTCAGAACTTTCA
>Ga0224511_10003798_pt1 | contig 11089 bp, 11 predicted proteins | sample SF_May12_sed_USG_2_FD_169988 | JGI IMG/M metagenome (GOLD analysis project Ga0224511, IMG submission 169988) | Sediment microbial communities from San Francisco Bay, California, United States - SF_May12_sed_USGS_8_1 | ecosystem: Environmental > Aquatic > Marine > Sediment | place: USA...
CTACGAATTCGTAAGACTCTGAGTGATGTGCCCAATCAGCGGCCACGTAGACATGACCTTTTAAATAGGAGTGGGGAAAGTTTTCAAGGTCGGGACTAGGGATTTGTAGGACTTTCACTGACATTTCGAACACGGACAGAAGTAGTTGTTTGTGTGGGCGGTCGCAGAATGTGCTTGGACAATTTGTTTTGTTCTTCCATCGACAGAACTAATTAAAGAAGGAAGTGCGTTATGAAATATAGTTTCGCAACATCAAATTTGTCAGAGCTAAAAAGCATGTGGTGGAAAACTGAAAAGAAAAGAAAAGAAAAACATGTTACCTACCAGTTACAGAGAAAATATTTCTGTGTCCAGTCATTTGGATCTTTGTGTGAGGTAACACACCAGCTGTGCACAATAAAGTGACACAGGTCTTTCTGGCAGATGGGTTAGGCAGATGTTGCTGATTCTTGATGATTCAGCTACTGTCTTCATTAGTTAACCAAGGGAACATGTTCCCATCGGACGCGAAAAGTACCTGGTAAAAGGTTACTACAAATACTTGTTTTAATATTCTGTAAAACATTTTTTATCAATATTAATATTATTTGTTATAAATGCGGATTTTAAAAATATGTTATAATTTACCAGAATGTGCCATTTGGGTCTAATTGTACGCTTGCCGTCGTTGGTGGAAGGTAAAATGCTTTAGTTTAGGTCAGCGGGACAACTTCTCCTTGTAGAAAGATATTGCGTCTCATTCAGTTACCGCAGGCAAATATTCCTGGGTGGTCTTCCTGAAGTCATCTGCCCGAGTCCCCTTCAAGAAAGATAGGCATCCCCTTAAATGTTAAGTAAGTGTTTAAAGGTATTTCAGTGCTGTATAAATGTTTCTATAAATGTTACCGCGAAAAAAGATTAATTGTGTTGCAGATAATCTTCAGACATCAGTTAATACTAATAAATATTGATTTTATATTGATTTAAAAAAGCTTTTTAACTTCCAAGTTACATAATAATTTAAGGTCAATAATAAAAATAGATTGTTTGAATATGAGGAAAAATGTATTTTGAGATGTATTATCAAGTGTTTTATTTTAACATGTTTAGTCCGCTTAAATCACAACATTGCCAAATTTCAGCTTCCTGTTCATTTCTTTCCCGAATCCCTAACATCTGTCGGAAGAAATAGAACACCGAGAATTGAAGCAACTCAGGGGAGGATTTTCCGAGCGCCCTGGACTTCAACACTATCCGCTGTGACTGCCACCGAGGCTTTGGACTTGTTCATCAGCCTTTGCTTTTTCAATTAACATTTCTAAACAGCAAGAGCTTGTTTGGACTTCACAAAGACTGTCCTGCAGGGAAATCTGATAGTGCTTGTCTGATGTATCGCACAAAGCTGGCTTTGAGAACTCTTAGGTGCATATGCCTTGCCATTGACAGTTTTTATGCTTTATATACAGTTCAGCAACGTAACTGTGTAACTGATGGGGGAAGGGGGAGTATTCTTTTTTTCTTTTTTATCGATCTGGCTTCTCACTTGTTCTGTCATATTCATCTCTGAGCATAAGTTATACCACGTTTTATTATGTGTTCTTATTCTTCAATAAATGAACTTAGATCAACGTTTGATTGTCTTTTCTAGTAGAATTAACAAGGGGAATCGTTCTTGTAAGTTGTAGTAACAGTAAGGACAGGAAGCTTTGACACAAAGTCTTCATTCATGATTTGGAGTGGGGGCGGGGCCAGGGGAATTGAGGTCAATCTGTTTTTAAAGAGTTGTATTAATTGGGATTAATTGGGGGAAATGTTCTTCCTAAACAAGTCCAAATGGTTCGCTGAAAAGAGTTTCTATTAATCAAGTGGTCTTATCCTCGTCTTTATTAAAATGTGGCCAGTTTATAGTGTCAAAGTCATCGCATTCCGTGTCAGCCATGTTTATCTTCGCAGGTCACGTGTCTCGTTAATATGCAAAATAGCAAGTGCGCTCAATGAAATAGCAATCTTGACATCATGTGACGTTATAAATATGCAAATCTATAAGTGCGCTTGGCGAAAATACGGAAATATTTGGCTAGAAAGTGCGTGACGTCATGAATGTAAACAATAACAATAGGAAATAAGTTCCGTGTTGTTAACACCCGATATCCCTTAACGTGAATCTTGGCACAACCGATATAGAATACTATTGGATCAGTTGTGGTCAAAATAGGACTATACAAGGAGGGGCATTTGCGTATGTTATAACTTCTATTACACCGAAAAAATAATACACAATGAACTCTCGCATAGCAAAGAGAAGGGAGCTTACCGTGGGTAATAACAGCAACATACCATGGTGAATTTTCCCCCTTAGGCATGTGCTGTGTTTTATTGTCTAATCATATGTCAATTATGTGATGCATAACCATAAACATCCCAGAAAACAGATTTACATATATTAAACTCAATAATAAAACCGTTTATAAACATGTATGTTGAAGAATGTGTATAAAGCGAAATCATTCATTCTGAATTATTCTTTTACTGGGAAGTAGAATAATTAGTCGTGTACCTCGCTTGCATACATTCTATGTTACCAGTATACACAAAACTGATTAACGAATAAACGGTGCTAGTCAACATATTTCTTGGCACCTATGTATAAATCTTGGACGTATTTTACCAAATCCTGCTGTAATGTGTTTATTATTATTCTGTTTTGACATTAAATAATCATCTTTTTGAAAGATATTAATAAAGTATGTAAACATATAAAAATATCAGACATATCCCCTTAAATTGCGCAAACGTACCAGGAGTTACGGAACCTCTTTTATTCTTTATTCTTGGATGACTGATACAAAACAACGCCGCGATTGTTTTGGCCAAGTTGTCCCAGTACAGCTGGCGCATGTGAGGAAGCAGTCAGTCGCCTGCTGGTCTGGTGAACCCAGAAATACTGGTCAGATTGACGGCGTGATATGACATTATAAGTGTAACAGCGGCGTGAAATAACACAAACAAACAAAACAAACAAACAAATTATTCTTTAGAGAATACAAAAACCAGGTCAGTGACAAACGAATACACAATGTATATATAATAAGTCGTTTAATTAAGCCACTTATGTCACCACGTTATTGTGTTTAAATAAGAAACTACATGTATGAGGGTGACACCCCCTTTTGGTACGCAGTATTTAGCGGGTGTTTAGACGATACGCAGTACGCAAAGGGTCGGTAAATCCTGTTATATCGTACGCAGACATCAAATTTTACTATTAAGGTCCAATTATCATCAAGAAACACAACACACGTGACATACAAAGTCAAATACTTTATTTCAGCATTTATAAACTAAAACATTGATTTTTGGAGGTCGAAAACAAGGAAATCTAACAAGCAAACACATCAAAGCTAACTTTTGCAAGAATGATTGTACATGTGCATGCAACAGATTGTCGTTTTATCTTCTTTATGTAAATGGAATCGCCAAAAATGGTTGTTTTTCGCAACGCTGTTGGTTGTTTTTTGTTGTTAAACGGTACACAGTACGCGAGGCCGAAAAATGGCGGTATGCAGTATGCAAGGCCAAACTAATGTAACTTTTACGCAGTACGCAATGGGGAGGTCACCCTCAACTATTTCAACTATAAGGGCACTTGACAGTGGATCGCGACGTTTTCCCGAATAAACGCATTAGCGATAAAGGGACGCAACAACGATTTTAGTTGTAAAACGCAAGGCTATAAGAGTTATCTATATTTCTGACCAACAACGTGTTGAATAGCATTATGAACTTACTTCAAGTATATCGTTTATCTTGTTATACATATGAACTTTTAGTCACCAAGTCAGGTTTTTACATTGATTTGTTCGTGAGGTTTTACATAGAAGAAGCATTTTGCGAACATATCTGCGTATTATTAACAAAGCGACGCCGTGTACATATACCGTGTGATAGAGAATAATCACAATACGTGTAGTGTACTAACGACCTATACCATAGTACATGTAATATTAAGACTTAGCACATTATTTCAGCATTGTAATAATGTTATCTCCTCATCACTTTTGGAAAGAATCTATTATCAGCGTTCTATGTGGAACCTAACGTTAAATTTTCCACAAATTCAAATAAGAAAGATAACTGTACATCTAACATTATCAGCAAGATAAGGCCAAGATGGCGGAAGAGGCATAACAGAATTCATTATCTTAAGTGTCAATGGCGAGATAAATGTACATAGGGAACTTATTTATAATGGCTGTGTACACACATAAAGCCAAATATAAAACTGTGAAAGTAAAAACATTAACAATATGTATGCTCTTAATAGTCTTGTTCATTCAATGTTTTGTATGGTGGAGCGGCAGGGACGTTCTTGATCTAGGAGTAAATGATGAAGAATGGGAAAATCTAGTTCCGTTTGAAAATGAACTCTTCCACGATTTTCCAACATCCGGTCACGTGACACCCAGAATCCCACACATTATCCACCAGACATGGAAAGATGTGAACATTCCAGACGCGTTTCACGACAATATCCGCTCGTTCTCCGATCACAATCCAGACTTTGAGTACTACTTCTGGACGGATAAAAGTGCACGCGCACTCATTCAGGCAAAACAACCACAACTACTTGAACTGTTTGACAACATCGTTGAACCCGTGCGGAGAGCAGATCTGTTGAGGTACCTTTTTTTACTCCCTCCGTTTAACCAGTGCTATATATACGAACTGAACTTAACAAATAATTATTGTTTTAACATAAACGACCTACGACAATAATAAGAGCACAACGTACACAAACATTACAATTATAAAACAAGAATAATAATAATAGTTAAAATTAAAATATGTCAAACGGAAATATCACAAACATATTTTCATTCCAACTAGCCTGTGATTGTAAATATTTTACTAACTTGAACTACTTGTTTGTTGTTTTGTCTTCCAGGTATGTCGTGATTTACGAGTACGGAGGCGTGTATGCAGATATTGACACCACGTGTCTCCGCCCTCTAAACCGTGTGTTGAACAAATACGCATGCGTACTGTCACCGGAGCCATATGAGCATGCGTCACTTATTTTCAACACAGAATTGTTGGTCACTAATTCTGTGATGTTTTGTCAACCAAAGCATTTATTTTTCAAGCAGGTTTTGGAAAATATATATGACTTTGCATTATTTAGTCAAGATATCGACGCCACTGGACCAAACTTCTTGACGTTTCAGTTAAATATCTATGACACTATCAATGGAGAAACGCTAATAAATAAGCATGCACAACGGCCGACCAAATTAGGTAAAGGTATCTCAAGAAACAAAGTACAAAGAACGAAACACCATCTGCTTGAAGACAGTGACGATTTTATATTCATACCATCAAGCCAATATTTCCAAAACAGCATCGACCCTGTGAGATTCAATCAGTTTCGGAAACTGTGTTCAAAATTTAAAAAGTTAAACAACGTCCAGAAACGTGGGTGTGCACATCTTAAAAGAAGGGGGATGAAGTACAGGACATCTGAGTTCGAGTACACGCGCCACTCGTTCTACCACACTGGCTACAAGGTGCTGCCGGAAGGGACGGCTACTATATGGGAGCTGGTGCCGAACGCTCGCATGTACACAGCTGCTGACCAATCGTAACTACTCGGCCATTTCCGTACTGTCGGAAAACAACTTGTTCCAAGGAAATCGCCGAGGAGTCCCGACTGAGCTGCTGTCCAGCCTAATTGACGAGATATGCTATCTGTAAAGGTTATATGCAAAGACGTGTGTTTCATGTATGAAATCAGGAGATAATGGTGCCTGTATTGATCGTTTTACAGTTACAATGTTTATGGCTGTGACATGTACTGTTCTAAAAGTCATAGGACTTATACACCTTTAAGATATTAATATTTAATGATTTTTTTTTAGTAAATTTAAACTTTATCTTAATTGCCAGTTTAAGCCAACATTGTTGTTTTGTCAGCTTTTAGTATATTGAGCATTGTTGATGTTGCTGAATATCCATTTATGTGTCTTTAAACGACATCAGACTGTCAAATAAAGCGATTTTGTGTAAGCGAAGCTTATAAATGTTATTGTTCTAAAATGAAATAAAATTGTCACAAAAGTCCTTATTATCCTTCTAATTTAATTCCATTTGGGTCAAACGGCTGAAGGCAATATTGTCCCATGAAAACAAAGAAGTCGTAACAACATACAAAACAATCTCACATAATTGACCAAGCAAAAAATGAAAATCTACATATTATACTGCGTCTCCATTATCCAAAGTGCCCTAAGGAAAAACTATCGATAATAAAAAGCTCAACCCTCTAAAAACAAAAGATATAATCTATGAGTCGCACATACCAAATATATGAGTGAGTTTACATATTTATTAGTATTGTTTTTATTGTGGAGTCGTATTAAAGCACTGGACGTTACGCGACGTGTTTCTACTGTTACATAAACTTTAAAGGAAACATGAAAAATATTTTTTAATAGAACATAAAAGCACTTGTTCTTATTCTTAGTTTTAGCTAAACACAAGACAACACTTGTAAATCGTGTAATACATACAGATTATAGTCATGAAAAGAACTTTATTTTTTCGGTGTTTTTCATTTTTCGTCTTATTTATCGTGTTTGTCGGATGCAACTCAGGTAAGTTTAAAATTTGAAAATCATCTCGTTTATGTGTGTATAAATCGTGATTTCATATGTTTGAAAGTTCGGGAAATAAGTATTTTCTAAATAAAGTATGGACAAAAGCTTAGAGTTAAAACAAGACTAGTGCGATTTAATTTATCATTAAATAAATATTATAAGTTAATATCATGACGGTCCGATCATACAGAGCGCGAACGCGTCCAGCGCGACTTTTAAAAAGTTTTACCATTGAAATAGAGCAGGAACTCGAACGCGGAAATCCGTCGACGGCTTTCGAGGGGGCTTGTCTTTTTCTTGCTGTGAGAGATAGAAGTTCGTCTTTTGGAATCCTAGTACTGTATTTGTATGCAAAACAATCATTAATAAATGTAATACTTGTCTGCTTTATCTTACAGTACATGATTCTTCTCAATTTCGAGAACCATGTCTTCTGTCTAGTCAATTGTCAAGTCCACCCTTCTCCAAACTTCACAAACAAAGTAGACTGACGCTAGTGCCTAACTTTTGCTTGGGAAGGTCATACGTACAAGTTTTATATCTGTGGAAATGATGCAAGAGAAGTAGTTGCTGATTGGTTGGTAGCATTTGCACTCCATTTGAACGGTTCCTCTACAAAAAACTAAACTATTCAAGGACGAAAACCCGCGTTAGGAACGCGTTCGTGCACTGTATAAACGGACCTTTAAAGTACAAGGTAGAGTTCGGCTCAAATTGATTGAGTTTTATCGTGACATTATTCAGACGAACAAACATACAAAAATGCAAGGTTAAGCACATTTTACAAATGTAGAATTAAATTAGTAACCCTTTGCCAGCAAAACGCTTCGAAGCGTTTTCGACCAGAAGCACGTGGCACGAAGGCGCCAGCCGATGTTCGGGACTCGGGACTCCCACCTTGCTGTACCGACCCGAAGAAAACATCACTCTGGGATTGGAAGGGTTGGTGTCCGGCCTACAGGAGGGGGTTGAGTACTGGGTCGGATACCAGCGCTCGTTTGAACTTCTATTGTATGTTGGTAGGTAGGAATGTGATTGCTTTGTTGTTTCCAGAACTCTCGGCGATTTTGTAAATAGTAAGTTGAAGTTGAATAAATAAGAACTTAATTTGTTTTAGGTACACAAGATATACCCATACTTGTCTAGTTAGTTTATTATGGACTAAACTACACTGATTTTTCCATCGATATACTGTAGGCTGCATGCAGTACCTGCCAGACGACCCCGCCATTTCCAGTCGTCATCTGACCCAGATGGACCCCGGCCAGTGCTACACAGCGTGTAGAAACTATGGCGTCATTGGAATGATGGTTAGTGTTAGTATAACATGCAACAGCAAATAACGTCATTACCCAAATATTAATAGCAGTAAAACAGCTTATTATAAGTAAAAATGAGAAATCTCAACACACGTGTGTTTATATTAATTTTTTTAAATACCAAACATTTAAAAAATCTAAAGAAGAGATGTTCAAAGAAAAAATGTTTCAAACAAAGGTATGCTTGTATACCGTAACGCTTAAGAAAAATCCTCCGGGTTTTGTGGATAGTATGTTGTCGAATATCTGCGCTACGTGCAACGATAAAACAACTCAAGTTCATGTTTAAAATTGTATCAAGTACCAAAAAAGTATCGGTTTGGTTCCAGGGTAACATGTGCCTGTGCCTGGACGCGCTGCCTACTTCCGGTCTGGACAACACCAAGTGTAGCCGCGTGTGTGCGGACCGTGACGGCATGCTGTGTGGCGGGAGCGAGCAGCTGTCCGTCTACAGCAGAGGTACATTGTAGCGGCGCTTGAAAAAAAACAATGCACCTTTCCGCAAAACTTTAATGTCCTCCCTTTCTGTACTTTTATTTTGTTCGTGTGATAAGGTTTATTGTCTATAGCAGAGGTGTGGATGCGTAAGGAAACAATTGCAATTATTAGTAATTGTAGATGGTAATCACTATCACGTGTGCATATATTTAATACATGTGTATGTGCTATAATAATGCAGCATTTGGGTGTCCTTTGAGAGTATACCAGGTATTGGTGTGTGTGGTGTCTTGGAAGCCAGAAATTATTTAGTTTTATTTTAAAGCTATAAGGGTCCCGATTAAATTATTGGTAAAATATTCTCATAAGGTGTAGCATAAATGCAAATGTCTTGTTGAAATACGACACTACAGGATGTATATATTTGATGACCTTAGAATGACACGTGTTTGCTGTATGGCCTGTAATAGTGTATTATTGGTTCTACCAATGTGATATTACAAAACAACTTAAGTGTGCCTTTTGTATTACAATATAGTTTATGACTCTAAAAAGCTAAGGTCTAAAGGGAATATATACATTGACTGATATAAAATGTTCTGATTCCAGTGAAAGCGGATACCCACCACAGGATTAAGGACAACACCATCGCGGGCAATGCCGGGGACTGTGTTGCCTACGATGGAAACGCCAAACAGTTCGCCTTCACCAAGTGTACACTTTCGCTCCAGACATACTGCCAGACAGGTCGACTTATATCGAAACTGTTATCAACAATTTAAAAAAAAAACATATGCTTATGCACAAAAACTGTTTTGTACTTAAAAACCTTTAGTATGAACGACAATAGATTTGCCCTTTTGTAAAACATGACTAGGTATTAACACATCCTTTTAAATAAGTAACGTTTGCCCCCCTCCCCAACCCCCATCTCCTTGTTCTGTGATGAAGCAATAACCAGTGCTCAAGACTGGCCAATACGGCTTAACGTGGTGGATGACCTATGCCCCACATGGGACAAAGACGATTAATTAAGTAACTAACTAAGTAAGTTTACACCACTTTAAAGTAACGTCTTTGACATGTTGTGTTCTTAAAGTCAGTAAATTGTTTTACTAATCTATATCTTATTTTCTCCGTTAATCTTTTGTAGAAACTGAAAGACCCATCGCCCTGCCGACCCCAAAGCCGCCCGCAAAGCCGCAACTGACCTGGGGTCTGGCAGTAGAGGCCTGTATAGGTGCCAACTTCTTCCCGCTAGGCTACAACGCCACCTTGCGGACATCTACCCTCATACAGCTGTGGACAGGGATAGTTAGGGGACAGATAGTCGTCATTGAAGGACAAGTCAATGGTGGGTAAAACTAAGCCGAAGTTTCTCTTAATCTTTAAGAGTTTACTTCAATTCTTTTCTTATTTGTACATAATAAAAACAGAACCGATGCAAAGTAACATGTAAATGCATCAACTTTTATAAAAAGCATAAACGTATTATCTTAATTACAAAACACTTTAAAAATCGTTCTTGAATAATTTTACACACAAACGAGCCATGCAAAAATAAATGAAATAAGAATAATTCTGTACTGTTGTCATATAACTGTTTTGAATCCGTTTTCAGAAGCGCTGATTACAGGCTACGGTTATGTCAGGTTTTACAACAATCGCTACCATCTGTTCTTCGACAAGTACTCAACAACACAGAGGGGATATATCTGCCAAAGTGGTAAATAAGTCTGATGGCGTAGCAAATGTAAACATATATATTACAAATAAATTTAATATTAATGAGTATCTATTGGTGAACATAAAATAACAGAATCCACCATTTTGTAGGCTGGTGTGAGTGATACAAGGGTTACAATATTTGCTCTTCTGTCAACATTATTCTTAACGAATTAACTTTATGTGTTGCTTTTAACAGCACGGAATATGATCATTTCAAGTACTCGCGTATATTATTTAAGAAAGTCTAAAAATGTACTGCGTGTTTTATAGGAAGCTATCACACGTACATGTAAGTAGCATACAGATCAGACGGAGCATTCACCATCCTAACACATAGATTTCCTTCCTGTGCCGCAGACGACACTGGCCCAACACCGGCCCCGGAGCCGGAGACGACAGACGGACCCATCGAGCCCGCGCCCGAGGCCGAGACCACGGAGGAGAAACGAAACATGCGTAATACACTTACACCTTGTTTTATTTTTTGTTGTTTTGTACCTGACGAGTCGATAACTTAAAAATGAATTATTGGTATGTTATAGATCTATTATCTAATACATGTATGTAACCGTTATAAATGAGAATGTTTAATATTGTAACCAAATATTTTATTTCATTACTTTACATCAGTTAAAAACTGTTATGTAATAAAGAATCAATTAGAAGTTTTATTTGTATAACAACATGTGCATACGACCAAGTTTTTGATGTAATTGATATATGTACATACAAAACAAGAAGCGTTCGCAAGCTGACGTGACTTCTAATACATAAATTTAAAGCAGGCCTCACCATATCAGCGCATATTTAGAGCAACAACGTATTTCCCCAGTGTTGCTGTTTATCCTGATTCCTATTGGTGTGATCATCATCATCTTGCTGGCCGTCCTTCTAGCCGTGTCCATACAGCGACGTCGAAGGTACACCTTCACCAATCTCCTGATGCTGCTCAAACTACCGTTTATAAACGTT
>Ga0224511_10003799_pt1 | contig 11089 bp, 6 predicted proteins | sample SF_May12_sed_USG_2_FD_169988 | JGI IMG/M metagenome (GOLD analysis project Ga0224511, IMG submission 169988) | Sediment microbial communities from San Francisco Bay, California, United States - SF_May12_sed_USGS_8_1 | ecosystem: Environmental > Aquatic > Marine > Sediment | place: USA...
TTTCGCACAAATCGAGTTTGCCAATTTCATTACAAGCCATTTCCTGTAAATGGTAACGGCCAATTGGCATCGGGCGACTTTCGAATATAACACTGTCCATCGATATGACAGTTTCTTCCTGTAAATATTGTTGTACACAGACATGATTATATTTTATTCTAAATAACCAATCATCACATCGTATTATAAAAAGTTCAGGAAACATTATATCGTAAAGATAGAAAATTAGTTTGACATTTGCATACTTACAGGATGTGCGACAGTGCCGTTTAACTTAGTATGACTTTTAACATATTATTTAATGCTAGGCATAGGGTAAGGCCGTTTAAATTATTTCTTACGGCTAAATTATGTGAGGAAGCAGTCGTTCTCATAGTTAACATGATAGTACAGCTGAACCTTGGTTTCTTTTTAAGAAATATTGCTTGCGTATGAAAGATCGATGCAAGAAAATCTCATATAAACTCGTATATACACTGGGCGTGATCTCCAATACAATGCAAACAATGCCTCTTGTCAAGTATATTCGCTTTATTAAATGTGTATGATTTGTGATTTCCCAAGATGGCGTATTAGTAAGTCTTGCACCGGGTTGACGCCAGCGAGCAAATATGTTGTATAGCAAAATACTTTTGTTGTTGTTTTGATGAACACTATATACCTGCTTATACATTTAATTCTTTAAATACGAGGTACATCAAACGAATGTCAAAGAACATAGTTATAATAAAACATGATTATGAAATTTACATTAGGGATGTAAATCATACATAATAGACAATGTAAAGAAACAACTTAGTTTACTTAGTAAAAATGATAGAACTGGACTATTGGTGTGACAAGGTCATTCATAAGAAATACATCTTGCCATGCCAAGACATTCTGATGAACATTGTCAATGGAAACAATTCATCTTGTCAAGTATACGCGCTTTATTAAATGTGTATGATTCGTTATTTCCCCGGATACGTTATTTGAATGCATTGCACCGAATTGACGCCACTGATAAACATTTTTAGTAGCAAGACAGTTTTTGTTGTTTGAGCAAAAGTCACAAAACGTGCGTACAAGGGTACATATGAACTATAAAAGGCGGTTTTCGGTACATTTAGTCTGAGAAGAAACAAAGCTTGCATTGAAAAAAGCATCCTCTTTATTATTGAAGCTGTTCGTCAATGGTAATGGAGACGTCACACTGCTGAAACATATTTGCTCTCTAAAAAGATATTTTCAAGGTATCCTACAGTCGTGCCAAACGGAACTGAGTTGTAATCATAAATAGAAACCTTTTAAAACCAGTAATGTTTTAAATGTTTTTAACGTGCACAATATATACACCTCGTTGTTACACGTTTAATGCTATGGGGGTTCGGGAGATGACTGGTACAAGTATATGCGAACATGTTAACATTGTATATGCTACATTAGGCCTACCAATTTGCTGAGTAATTGTGTCGTATTTCTCCAACAGGTTTATCCTCTACACTCACTATTGGGATTTATTTTAGAATCATGTCACGTGACGTTTAGACGTAACCATGAGTATAATCCATTTAAAGCAAGGAAATCACATACACACTACTGTTATGACTGGAAAATGTACTAGTGGGTGAAGTAAGACTTATAAAGAAAATATTTTCAAAGTATTGTATTTCAATGGATATTACAATAACTTAAATGTCATAAGTTTATGTTAAAATAGGATAAATATGTTATTAAAATGATAATACACTAAAGGGCTATCTGACGTTATATATGAAGTATTGGGATGGTGAGAGGATACACACAATGAAAATAAACAGCGCTAACTTAGTATATAATACAACATCAAGTGCGTGCACTATTGTTGCACAGCTTAAATATTATAAATTGAAGAGACTTTCAATGTGAAACCGAGGCTGCTATAGAAGTTTCATTGTTTGGGAATCTATGCGTTGCAAGATAAGACAATCGCATTGGGGAGATGTCTCCGGAAATGAATGAAGACTGCATTCGTCTTGATTTATGCCCATGTTGTAATGATGTCCAGGCTGTTGTTTTCAGAACACTTGCTGTTGTACATCTAACAAAACCACTCATTTATTATGCATAGACAGGTTAGGGCCATTGTGTGCTGTTCTTTATCACTGACCTTAGGACCATCGAATAAATACAATGCTTTACATCTCGTAAATTCCAGCATTTAGCTCCATATACTCGGATAATGATGTAAAAAGCAAAACATATACCATACTAAATAGTTGGTCTATTTTTTATTTCTTATAAATGTGCCTGTTTCTATAATGAGTTAAAATCTAACTTCACATAGCCTGATAACAAATAAACAGTGTTTCCTTAAGTAAATTCGGGTGTGTTTTCTGCTCAAAATATTTATTCAATAAAAGTGTAAGCTGATACGCCTGCGTTCAACTTATATGCATATTGTCATTTTAAAACACGCGTTTTGATAAGCATCTCTGTGAAGAAAGGAAGCCCCCAGGAAGCATATAATGTATTTAGAGGCACATAATATCATCGGTTGTAAGAAGCCTCTATATCAAGTCGTTTGTCTTGAAACTGTTCCATCTATCATCCATGTTTCCATGCTGTCCACTGAAGACCCTAATTGATGTCGGCTCCGTCTTGTTGCAGTTGATATATTCAGGTTTGATTGATATATATCCTCTTTATGCTCGCCCTTCATAGAAATCTGTAACACGTTGTGTTTCTAAGAAATACAGAAAGGAAGAATCATATCTTGCAGGGGGATATAGCACTATCAGTTTTAAAGCAGTTTATAAATGATCTGTGCTCTATACCCTTATCATTGTTAAAGAGCACAATTTGCACATATTAACACAAGTACAATAGTAAAATGTATGTGGTGTAATGCATTTACTATTGCAGCCATTGTTATCAATTGTATTCGTCTACAGTCGTTGGTATGTCTAGGTTCTAAGTCAATTAAAAGTGATTAATGTCTTCTTAATAAACAAACACAAAACACGTTAAGGAATGACAGGTGCAACTTTGTCATGCGTTTGTTACTTTATCAGTCACAACAACTAACGTTTACTATAACTGTTTATATGTTTTATTACCTACATTGTAATTCATTTGAGAAAAAGTATCCCATACATCACTCCCATAATGGTTGATGGATTACCAACAGTGTAACCTTGTCAAAAGTAAAATGCCTAAGGGGTCATCTTAGTTTCCCTTTTAGCCATTGTCAGCACATGTCATTGCATGCATGTGTCATAAGTCTGTAGTGTGTCGATGTTCTTACTCAATTAAATGCGATTGATGTTATGCTGTTAGGTGTATACAACACGAATTTATAATTGACGCGTGCAGCTGTTCAACGTGTTTCTACCTTTACCAGCTACATGTACAACAAATAATGGTTACTATAGTTGTTTTATTATTTATATTTAAAACGAATATTGTAATTAATGAAAAATAACAATACTCTGGATTTATAGCAAGACAGATTATATTTAACTTAAAACCAGTCTGCGAATTGTATATTGATTTTTCTGTTATTTTCAGATAAGTTAAGCTTTTATGCAACAAACGGCAATATTTATATAGATAAAGGTTATTTTATCATGTTTGTTATGACATATGTGACAATTATCTTACAAATGTACACCGAATATCAGCATAATGATGGTACTGCAGTTTAGTTTGTGTGTTATAGGAAGGCTTACACTGACAGCTGTACGATAAACTCTTACATGTGCCGGTTGTTATGATGCAACATATCTGGCACATCAATTGTGGATGATTTTTGTATATGGTTATATGCACATCATATCAATTTTAAACATAATTGTTATGCCGGTGTTTTCATGATGCTGACGTTGTGTTGTACCCCGGTATACTTTTATAAGCTTAACATTTATATGATTATATAAATACATGTTATTAGACTAGCATTAAAGTACATTGTATATTTAGGGAATCAGTTGGTTAACATAAAGTGCTTTAGTATGTACTGTTTTGAACGTGAAAAAATGAATCCAAATGAATTTCAAAGATAGCACAATTGAAATCGAAATCATGTCATACATTCTGTGTTTGCACGTATGGTAAGTCAAAAGACTTTCTTATCAAGCGAACATATTGAATTGTCGATCTTTCTGTTATCTCTCTTAATGAATTTTAACAAAATATCGCAGGGTCCACGCTATCTCCGTTAAGTAAAAGTCAACTATATCTTTGATTTTATATTGAACGTACCTGCTATTTATCAAAGGCTTGATTTGCTGTATTGAACGGTATCTTTATACGAAGTCTGATATAAGAGTTGTATCCACGTTATGCTCAAATGTAGATAGGTAACGAAACGTCTTTGAGAAGAAAACTGTGATCAGTAAAATTCGAAAGAAGGTTGCTATTGTGATTACAATTCTGTCGATGTGAAAGGGGACTATGTCATGACGTCATTTTAAAGTGTATAAATCCGCATGACATATGCGTATTTCTTGATCTCGTATTTGCCTACATTTCTTTAGGGCTTGGATTAAACCTAACCTAACGGATTTACCAACGAAAAGTAAGTTATTGTTAAGGCGTAGTCACACTGTAACGTATCATAGAACGTATGTACATGTATTACATCATGTACGAGTAAAACAAATCAGAAAAAGACTAGTTAAATGCACATATTTTAAGTGTCTTAAGCCGATCTATCGACCACATTAAAATGAATAGCGTTTTAACAGCGTTTGTATAACGTATGAGTAACGTACCTTTAGCGTCATTCTAGCGTATCAAGCATACATTTGGATACCCACTGTATGTCGTGCGAATGGTAAGCGCATGAGTAACGTATAGTTTGTACGCATGTATACGTTAAACAATATTTAGCATGTTAAACAATGTGCATATACAACTATTCATCGACATATGACAGCAAATTTAGAACGTACAGGACGTATGACTAACGTACTCTTAACGTTAATCAGCGCATTGCAAAGGCATGGACATACGTTAATATACGCCGATGCCACATGCTATAGTGTGACTGCATATGTATCTAGTCAAGTCAACTCAACCTTAGTTTTATAGTTATCTAAATTCAAATTATTTGCAATGTTACATTTACTGAGTTCATACATGTAATGTATTCATGGTATTCGGTACGATATGACTAGTTATAATATATAATACTGTGCCTGAATTGCCAGATAAACCAAACCAAACACAACATAATTTACAGTTATGTTTATCCCAATATGTTTATCAAGTGATTTCCACCAAAGTGTGTGGGCTAAATGATTTCTCACATGTATTGTTGCACTTTGAACACGACCGTTAAACAACGTTCACACACTTAATAATCAAACCATATCATTCTACATTCTATTAATAAACTTTCTCGAAATACAAGTTCTAAACATGTTTGCACTACTGAGATTTACTCTTTGCATGTGCTTTTCAGACTTGCGTTTTGTGCAAAATGAACAGAATATTAATATAATTGATAAAGGTATACATTATAAAACACAACATGCCATATTTATACATTGAAGTAGATGTATCGTTTAATATGTGTCATATTTATTACCATGCATCAACAGCTTCAAAAAATTAAGGGTGCTATTTTCACATGCATGCTTTGCTTCCTGGGGACTTCCTCAGAGTAATACCAAGCTTCATAAAAATGCAATCATTTACAGTTGTAAATTGTAACATGCCACTTGAAGCCATATGACCGAAAATATATCAACATCATCTGATCATAAATTCCATGATAATAGATGCTTAATCGTTTGAATAGGAATTATGTGCCATATCATCTGTCAGATTAACACTTTAATAATATTTGAACATTTGTAAAGTGTTGCTTTATAAATCATTTAAATAAAAAGACAAATGCATTTCATGTATGTAAACATTTTTTGTTTTTTACAATCGAAGAGGTCTGAAAGTATGTTATCAATACTCGCATCATATTGATTCATCGAAAAACAGAGGCAATACACGTATTTGCAACTGTTGATTTATAAATCATTTAAATGCTACGGCAATTGCATTCTATTTGTGTCAATATTTATTGTTTATTTGAATATAATAGCTTTGGGCGATGATGATACAATATAAATTGAAGAAATGTTCAACGAAAAAATGTTGTAAACAATGTAGATATGTCAAGTTTAAGGGTACCATGACCAAAAGGCCCGTACTATAACCAACACACGGAACGACACAGAAACACGTAGAACACCATGACGCAACATACATTTAGATTATTTTTTTCGGATTTTTTCTTTCTATTTTTATCCTAACAGGTTATCTGGTTATTTGTGTTTATCCTGAAAGTATATTGTAATGTTCACATCATGCTATTTCATCCAACACCTTAATATCAAAACATTATTTCAATTTTCAAGAGACGCTACCTACCATTTACCATGATTTGTAATCCTGTTTAAAAAAATACAATCTTGTCCTGTTTCCAACCTGTGTCGCGTCAGTGTAAATATATGTCAGTTGTTAACAAAGGGAAAGTGTCATTATGTCCGGGAAACTTATTGTTTAAATGTGGATACATTTTACTTTAGAGTGTTTATATATATCTTCAAGAGACAAAAACTCTTAGTTTGTAATCTTATATTTTGTATAAATAATTCGATGAAATAGAAAGCGGCGTCAATACCTTAAGTGTTCATATGAGAATTGTTTGAGAGGTAAGATTGAGAACACATGGCATGATGATAGTTGAACTTTCATTGAAAAATGGTAGCAAAATACACAAACAATAAACAAGAACATATAACTTAAAATAAAAAAAATCTATGAAATATCAGGTCCAATGAATTATCAATTAAATACACCCGCATTCTATTACATTTTCACTAAACTAAATCATTGATATTGAACTCACCATTATTTATCAAAACTGTGATTTTATGTATTGAACTCTGTATTATTTATTGGACGCCCTGTGTACATCTGTTGGTACAAATAGACACATATTAAAGACTTTTATTTTGAATGGAATGTTTTACATCTGAAACGACAAATACAATGTCGTGTAAGAATGTGTTTTCAGGATGTTAAGGGGATTGCCTTTATGGTATGTTTTGTTTAAATATAAATTAAAAATATATATAATAGAGAATAGAGAAAATCATTATACAGATTTAGATATGTCCATAAACTATCTGATTTATGCCATGTAATATTCAAACAAATATATTGTCTACGAATAGTTATACTGACATACTTTTGTAAAATCTAAATCTTTTTTAAAGATGTACCTTTATAGTATTGTTTTTGTCAGATTAGTTAAACACATATATTGTAAATGTTGTGTTTTCAAAGACATACAATCACAATAGTGGCCGGGGTACGTGTTTTATGTATGAAAAGCGTAACATTTCATTGTGCTTGTTATGTTTACTGTTTGATAAAGATAAGTAAACTTTTACTTACTGTTTTATCTAGTGTTTAATAACAGTCGTCGTTTCAAACATTTGTATACGAATGTTCACGTTGATAGATAAACGATCTAGACAGTGTACATACATGTATTTGTTTTATTATTTGGACTACCAAATATATTGTTGATTGTGGATTATCAAATGCACACACGCACATTATGGGCTGTAGTTAAGAGTTTATCAGTTCAATGATTGCTTCATAGTTAATTCATATTGGTGATACATATGTAAACATCATGTCTAAGGCAAAGTCTTTCATCATAGGTAAGTTTTTTTCTGTGCTCGTAAATGTCTGATGATACACCTTATATGTATATATGTATTCATTATTTTGTTGGTTTTAATTTAGAACAGAAACGAATAAGCCAAATGGCATACGCCATTATATACGCTTTTGGCCTTGTGTTCATTTAAGACATACTTTGTTATATTGTTCCATCATAACTTTATAAGGAAACGATGAAACCAAATAGTAACTTTCGCCTGTAAGTTGCTGACAACATTTACCTCGCATGAGATCATTTTTAACTTGCTAAAGGAGCATTTATTGGTCAGCGCAACGTCGATTAACCAATAGAGATACAATTTCTTGGCCTGCATTAACCCTGTCAAATGTGGACGGTAGCTAAACAGGTTTGTTAAAAATGTTTTTAAAAAAAATTAACTTAGAAATTGTGTGTATTCAATAATGTATGTTTTTTCCATTTTAACTTATAACAGTTTCGATTAAACCAAATAACGCGTGTAATTATTAACATGTTTGTCCTTGTGCTTAATTCACTACAGGTAAGTGTGACATACATTGTATAGATTAACTACTAACATATATTCATACCATAAGGTAACTGCTCAAAAACGTCTCCCTCTTATAAAAATGCCCCTTTAATATAATAATGTGAGAACGTAACAAAGGTATTTGAAGATTTATATAGATATATTTAAGCTTTGATCATTTTAATTGCTCAAGTACGCCCTCTTCTGTAACATCCTTTCAATACTAGCTTTTGAGTTCCGTATTAGTACACTAACACACCTACACACCTTTGTCGTTTACTCTGTCATTACTTTGAGTAAGGTTTATTCTTACAGGCTGTAACACTGGGTTTTGTGAATAACCTTAAATCAGCGCATATTTATATCACTGACTCAATGTTTACTTTATATAGAAAACATTGCTGCTCTACAATTTATCGTTTTATGTTTTAACAACAAGGCATTTCCGTATTGTCTCAAAGCTATGGATCAAACGTGCATCCGTGAGAAGAAATGTTTTCAATAATAGTGTGTACGGGACTTCGAATATTATCATTGAGTGCACTAATGGTGACACTGGCCTATTTTATAATCCAATTGTTGGCAAAGGAACTCGTTGAAAGAAACAGGATTAAAATATTCGTTTGTTGAAATCTTTAATTTAACAGCAAAGTAAACAGTCTAATCTACTCTATTTAATTCGCTTGCAAAACACTACATAATTTTTATAGAATGGCAAATTTAATATGTTTCTCAGCCAAATTCACAATTATGTTATGGGAACCAATATTGTTGTTGTTTTCCAAGTTACGGATATGTTACTATTTGTACCTTTAAAATACATATTTTACGATAATACGTTTGTTATATGTTGTATGTACATTTTTTTTTGTATAAATTCAGGACACAGATAATTCAAACTATGTCTTGAAGGAGACTAATTCCAATAATGGTTTAGCAAGACAATAAGTAAGCGTTTGATCTATATCCTTTAAAGTAGCACATATATTTGCAATACCCGTGTCGTGTTTAAATAATCGCTGTATCATGTATCATGTAAACATGATTCACCAAGATCTACATAAGAGACACTGTATTCACTTGCCTTCTATATCACGAATTGATACATTTAATAGACCTTATTTATAAGTGTCTTCAACTATGCATTAATATTTTAACGACGTATTTTTTGTATTTGGGTGGTTGACACTTAACAATAAAACTATGTTGTTTTGATAAATACATATGTTCAAATACAAAACATGTTATTTGCATATCTTACTTTATATTTGGCAGTTTATGAATCATTAAATGAAATTTCTAGTACACGGGCTTAACTAAACTTGCGTCTACGATATAAAATTTCAATCACATGTTGAGGTAACGACGCAAAATTCATGTACAACATTGATTCAATAATTATTCAATTTGATATTAATCGTTAATAAGTTCAGTTGTATGTTTTAAACAGTAGAAATGACTAAGCGGAATATACTCTCAGTGAGCGACAACACAGGCACTATGATAGACGCAATATGCATATATAGTGAAGCTCCAATTCCTCGTGCATTTCGTGATGGTACGTGTACATTTTTTCAACCACTGACTAGAACTATAGTAACAAAGAGTTTGCTTGTATATCGACCGAGTAAGTGGTCTTACTATCCACGACGGACTCGGTTACAATATTCATGTAAAGCACTCTTAAGTTTTCGTGAAGCTCGTGGACGGGTTCGTCATAAATAGAAATACCGATTAACGAGGTTGGTATCTGACTTACACAACGGCCATCCGTCATGGCGTGCAGTGGATATGTAAGTATATTATTTTAAAATTTATCGAACAAACAACACATACTTTTAATAAGGCATTTGTTGAAAAGCAATTATTTCAAATATTGAAATAAATTAGATTTTATTATTCTGTTTTAGTACAAACTATGAACTCCAGTACAGTTAAGCTTTCCGTTTTTGAAATAGATAAATATCTGTTTTAAATGAAATGAATGTCATTCTTTAAAAGTCTGAACAAATTTACTGTAATAATGCAAAATAATAGAGTAATGCACTACTCAGTAGTATTAGCTGTGGGAGAGCCATCGGTATATTTCGCAGACTACTAAATAAGTGCATATATGCTAAATAATGTACATATTTCACGATGCTTTGAGGTTTATTTGCTATTTAAAATTGGAATTTATATTTGTGCAATATATGGGAATCGTGTTTTCTTTACGAAAAGTAATAATTGACAAACCAAGTTTAGCCTTTGATCTGAAGTTTAAGTCGTGCAATTAATTACCTAATATTGTAAACAACTTTAAATGTAAGTAGGTAAATGGCTTAAACACGAGGAACGCTACTAGATGTGTCGATTCAAATCAGTGGAACAAATCCAAATTTTATCCTAGGTTGTACACCTGTTGTGATCGCAAAAAGGCCTAAAATAAGACGTGTGTTTTAGTTTCCTTACCCTACCTAGAAAATGGCAGCGGGAGAACTGTTGGGGGGGGATTTGAGATTTGTGTTCTAATTTAATTATTATCCAAAAATTCGGCTGTACGTGTTCTCTATATAGTATTCATGTGTTCAATAAGTTAAATTTACTTTATAGCCAAGTTAGAAAAAAAACCACCTAAATCGTCTGATATATTTTGGCCATAAATACATCCCTAAAAATGGAGCAATTTAGACAAACGGCTTTTGAGATCAGATGTTATGCAATGCGGTCAGTCATTGTGACATCTATATTTTGTTTCCGTATCATAAATGATAGAAAAACTTCACGTGTATATGTATCTATTTCTAAATAATAATTCGAATGACCAACCAGTATAACGACATACATGTACATTTTGATTGGGTTGATGACCTATCAGTTATTGAATTCATTTATGACATTAA
>Ga0224511_10003800_pt1 | contig 11087 bp, 7 predicted proteins | sample SF_May12_sed_USG_2_FD_169988 | JGI IMG/M metagenome (GOLD analysis project Ga0224511, IMG submission 169988) | Sediment microbial communities from San Francisco Bay, California, United States - SF_May12_sed_USGS_8_1 | ecosystem: Environmental > Aquatic > Marine > Sediment | place: USA...
CAGGAGAATTAATGGATTATTTCGACAGTGCATGATACATGATATTTTCCCAGACGTCTTAAATCAAGTTTTAGTTGACACTCTGATCCTTCGTCTTTACTACACAACCACGTTTCTAGTTTCAATCAAAGTCAAATGGAGATTTCTTTTCTCATTATGCAATGTTGCTTTTAGCTTCCCTAAACGTCTCGGCTAAAATATTTGAAATATTATATGATCGTAGTAAAATGTAGAATACATGTAAAGTTACGCAAACATTTTAATTTAATCAAATAAACAGAGATGCAAAAGTTAACCTTAAAAGATAATTGTGAATTGTAGACTAAAGGAACACTTTTATACTGCATAAACATACGATAAATAGCTATAAAGATGTGTTGTTTTGTGTCAAAATGCATCTAACATACAATAAAACAACAACGGACAGTTCCCCAACTGTTATTCATGATCATTTTAACAGTTCATGGTTCAATTTTATTCCAGTAGATTAGGTTTATATTGTCAGGGACAATCTGACCTAGTAAATACAAATGAGAGCGTACTTCCTGTTTGTGGTTACCTTATCACAAAATTAAAACTACAGAAATAGGAGGACATTACAAATGTACGGCACTATGCATTATTGTTGCTAATATCGCTCTAAAGATACCGCTATAGGCATCTCACATTATTTAATTTATAAATCAGATATCACTTTTGTTTCGTGATTAATGATATAATAAAACATTTGATCTTATTACATGCTGTTCGATCAGCAGACATATATTTTTACCGTTATTCGTGAGCTAATACATCGCCAATGATATAAAGTGTGGTATTGTTGTATATTCACCAACATTTATCAATCATGTCGGCAATACAAGTATTATACATGTTTCACACAACATAAACAAATCTGATATCAAGGTTTAGCAGTAACATATGTGACACATTTTGAAGACAATTTTTCTTGGAAATAAGAAAAAAGCTTATATCCTTTACTATATATCGCTTTTTATCTTATACTATGTTGCGCTTCTAATTGTATGATATGTCTTATTTCTTAAATTATGCAAAGTCTCGCTTCAAAGCTTATACCATGTACCGCTCCTAAACTTATACTTTGTCGAGTTTCTAAAATTTTACGTTGCCTTATCTCTAAACTGATAATCATATACTATGTCTCGCTTCTAAACGTATATTATGTCTCTCTTCCAAACTTATACTACATGTATGTCTCGCTTCTAATCTTCAACTATGTCTTACTTTTAAACTTATAGAATATCGGTTATAATATTAATTTTACTGTTTTTTACTTCTGAACTTATACAATGTCTCGTTTCTAGCTGATACTTCATATCGCTTCAAACTTTACACTATGTTTCGCTTTTAAATTTATACAAAACAGAGCTTGTTATTTTATATTTTGTATCGCTTCTAATTTTATACTATGTCTGGTTTCTGAACTATATGTAGCGTGTAATCTTATACTATGTCTTACTTCTAAACGTATTTTAGGTCTCGGTCCTTAATGTATACTATGTATCGCTTCTAAACCTCCTCTTTGGTTGAGGTGTTTTCGTGGTGGGAGGTCGAATCCCGTGTACCGTTACGGAGCGCATGGCAAACAAACACGTTTCTGCATATAATTTATATTTAGTCATGTGAGTTTTTAAACCACAAAAGTGTTGATATTCGACGCAATATGACCATACTGAGTTAAAATGCCGTTCAAACGAATCAACCCAATCAACTATCATAGTATAGTGTTTATTACACTGTTTTGCGAATGTTGAAGAATAGAATGGTATGATCTTTTTCTCATCCAAGTACATGCGAACTTATATAATAATATAATAAACTTGCGTACAAAAGTGCTGATATGACAATCGTTTAACATACCCATTGAAAGGTTCTGGTAAATAACACACCACCAATTCGCTCTCAAACTTCAGAGAACCTAGAACAAAATGGCATACATTTTCACAGGGTAGAGATACACCTGCATTTGTTTGGTCTTCGTAATAGTCGTATCCTTAATAAAAAGCGTTATTCGAAAACATTCAAGCCAACGTAAACAACCACCTGAAAGATCAGGTCGCGTTTCCTGTAATATTAGCTACGTTCTTCATTCAAACATTTGTTTTACCTTAGAATGCCTGAGACAATATAAAAATGTGTTTATCAGAACACAAGGTTGTTGAAGCGTTTTTGTAACGCGCTTCATGTTTGTATGTGTTGTTTTTATGTTGTGAATGAAATCATTCCTGAAATGCGAATAACGTTCTAGTCCAACACATAACTTTGGTATTTGGCCGACAGAAACGTGTATATTACCGGTCTGAGGTAGATAATGCAATTTTATCAGCCTTCTGTTATCGTAGACAAGCTTGAAGATATTACCTACCAGGCCTTAAATCAGAGAGAATATTAAAGAAGCATTTAAAAAATAAAAATCCCACACTTTCATTTGTTATGTAAATTACAGTCTATATACAAATAAGCGGTAATTTCTAATTATACGATCGCAATAGTCAAAATAAGTATCGTAATGTACATTTTGACGGTAGAGATTTGAAGAAAATGCCGATTTCGTTGATGGCATCAACGTATGTGAGCGTATGTTATACACTCGCATACGCTGATGTACGTTAGGAGTACGTTAGACCTACGTCATGTCCGTTCAAAATACGTTAATATTCGTCGGTTCATACGTTGTACGCATAGGTCAACTCTTTTCTCTATTTGTTTGACATGCTAAACATTTATCAGACTATGCAAACATTTAGCATATTAATACGCTATTCATACGTATGTTAAGGACTGTGGTCAATAGCTCGGGTTTAAAACCTTGAACATTGTGAGAAAAAGTAGTATTCTAAAATGTGCATACGCTCTTCGTACAGTTTGACACTTCCCGAATCGTTATCTGGAGGACATCGCCTGGTGCCCAGAGGTACAAAAGTCAATTTGTAGATTTATTGTATCGGATTTTAGAGTTATTTTCTTCGCCAGGTGTCCTTTTTTGCATCAGACGATACACATTCTAGAAAAAAATGCACATTTTCTGTTTGATGCGAGAAAACGCTAACTGTACAAACGTCTATTGTTAATGTGACTTCAATAACCCTACAAAGCAAATAACGTACGCCGTTCAGTAGGTTTATTACTTCAGGTGCCAGACACCGTGTAAACATTCGACATTTCATCCTTAGATTCCTGTTGTCGCCATATCTTGGAATCACGCAATGGTATAATAGAAAGTGCACTTTGTAACATATAGTAACATATAGTTAAGATACTGACAAAAAATACAAAATGGGAAAAAACAGTGTTTGCCTGATTATTTGTTATTTCCATTAAACATAATGCTTGTAATATACCGTGAAGGATAAAACACCACATATTTCTTTGATTTGCATGATAACGTCTTTGTGTGGTATTAAACTGGCTAATACAAACAATTTTGCTAATGCATCCGTTCAATTGAATATTTCTGAGGGCACACATATTGAAACCGCTATTCACAGAGTTGATCGTGGTCACTTATCAAGCGCTTATTCAGCTCAACTGCAGTGTGAAAATATTCATTTGAAAGAAATTAGTCATCATGGTCGGATTAAAATGTGTTACCCGATCTGTATCCAATCTGTACACGAAAAATCCCGATCGAGCAAAGGTCTAGATGGTCGTGTTGAGGTCGTGTAAAGCTCGCGTATAGGTCGGAATAATCGAGCATCTGTTATCGACTAGATGTCAAGACGCAGTCGTTTGTATGCCTTTTAGTCGATTGATCGAGCTTAATCGGGAAATTTAGAGGATCGGAATGATCGAGTTGATCTGATAGGCAGTGGTAACCCACATTTCAAATGAGGCTGATATGTTCCCCATGCAGACTATCCTTCCTGTGGACTTGTCCTTCTCTTATACTTATTTAACAGATTGTGCTGTTTTCTTTTGCCTTCTCTGCATTAGCAATTAAAACCAGTTAAACTATTTGAAAGCATCATTGTTGACCACCCTGAGGCACTTAAAAACGAACTACAAAGTATCAGTCAGTATATTAAGTGATCCACATATAAAGCCTATTTTTAAATCAACCTTGCACAATATCTTTGTGAACCAAAACAAATAGTATGAGCTTGTTTTTATACGCAGGTAAACAAAAGAATCAGAATAAATATGAGTCGATCGGTGAAAGCGTGCTATAATTGATTTCTTACGTCTCGAAAGGGTAAAATAAAATTAATAAATAATAGATTCAGACAAAAATCACCGTATTGTGATTTTCGATTCTGCCTTATGTAAAAACAAGCAAGTTAATAAAAAGAAGAAACGCATAAAGGTGTTTTCACGGTGTGATGTAGATTAAGTTGTATATTCAGTATACAGTGGACACCATAAAGCTGTAGAAAGAGTTACATAAACTGTTTAATTCTATGTTGTTATAACATACATTTTTATTAGAATTAAGCCAATAATGTTGCCTACTTGCAATTGTCACGAGAATTGCGAAGTCTATTTGTGAATTATATAAAAAGACCTGCGTACGATTATGTGGGTTGTCAGTACATCTAAATACATTGATAAACTTCCCTTTCACGATCTAGATTATGGCGCAGAATAACTTCGCAAGACGTCCTATGTTCGGCTCCCATACGGAGTTCAACCGGTACTTAATAAAACAATCTTAGTTCTATTGTCTGTTAAGCAAATTGCAGCCATGTCCTAAACAGTCAGCTGCGAAATGAATGTCAACTATATATATCTCGTTGTAAACCTGCAAGGCATGCACTATTTTTTTAACACGGGCATAAAACCCAATATACCAGCTATCATGTCTTTAAAGGCGGGATACAATTCAGTAACGCATATACCTACAAAGCGCGCTGGGAATACGATAACGTGTTAATGTTAACACATTTCCCAATAACCATCACCGCAATTATGACGTTTTTATTGTAAATCAGAAAGATACAGGAACAAAACACCAACGAATACAGTATTAAAGACACTGTGATTTTTGGATCTCTAATACGACAGCATTCATGAACAATACAAGCACGTCTGAAAAATATGTATAATAACATTCAATAAAAAAACACAACACACATAAATCAACATTGAAAACGAAAAACAAAAATATGCAAACTCGATTAGCATTTTTGTGGTTTTTAGTAACAAATATTTTAATATATTAATGCAAATGCGTATTAAAATTTCCAACAACATGATTATGTGTTTTTAACAAGTTGTCCGTTCATGTTAAAATAGTAGATTTCGGTCCGGGAACTTAACTAACACCCCTCGTATGTAAACTTATATTGCACATTTAAATAACATATAAATCCAGTTATAACGTAGTCACTTTCGTGAACCGACACTTCCGTTTGCGGTTTATCCCGTTATGTTGTCAATTGTTACACGCCCTCTTAGACTTTTTGATATAAATGTGTTTGTGTTTATTGACAAAACAAATGTCGTAATAAAAATATGACATAAAGTTCCTTGCCGCATTACGCGTGCTATTTTTGTGTTACTTATATTGAATCTCGAATGCATATGTAATGCAATCCATCACATAATAAAACAAATTATGAAGCGTAAAGAGAAGAGCAGCTGTTATTGTTGTTCATAATGCCTTTTGGCCGCTATGCCCGTGCTTATAATGCATTTATTATAGTTTATTACTAATATTAGATTAAATGAACTGTACAGTGTCAATATATTATAACTAATCTTCAGTATCGTGTTGTAACTAATCTAGAGTCTCGCGTGCCCTTTATCTTAATAACTATAATAACATAATTATAATAATTCATTAGGCGTAAAGAGAAGAGCAGCTGTTATTGTTGTACAGGGTGTTAGACGTGTAATTCTGACTCTTCTAGAAGTATGATGTAAGAATAAAGCGTAGCGTTTATAAGCCAAAAGCAGATGCACATTAGTAGTACGAGGCGAAGGTTAATCCTTTATAAACACATCAACACGGAGCGACAGCATGCATTCCGTGAGAAGTTGCCAAAGCCAATGTCACATGTGTCCATATTAGTTTGGTTTAGGTATTGATAGATTAACAATCTGAACATTAACTTGAATATGAATAGGTTCAACCACACACACCGACATGTGTTCTAATGTTAACAACTACCATGTGACGTAATTCTTACTGTAAAAAATCGTTTAGCTGAATAGAATAAAAGAGATTTTGGTCAGCAATGGATCTATGCATTACCCTTTTGACAAATTACAGGATTTTGAAGAATGTTTTTAAAATGAAATTGTAATTTTTACAGTCACAATAATTATTCAGTACAACCTTAAATTGCAGTGTTTTATGTTTGTGTATTTTTGTTGATTTGTTGTGGCGTTGATGTTTCTTTGTGAATAATCAATAGAATTAAATACTTTATGGACAACATTTTGATCCCCATGAGACAATACGTCCAGTTAAAAAATATGATTTTTTTGGCGCAAAGACTACAAACGGTAGATATTTGTCACCTGAAAACGGACATGCATCTGTTATTTTAATTTCCAAGGTGAATACATCATAGGGTATCATGATTCGTACAACTCCATTCGTACTACATCATTGTGTAGATATGTCTACGGTCGTCTAGAATTATAGACGTAATGTTGCTGTGGTTGTAAAATAGAGTCCTTCTCATGCGCTAGGGAGTCAATGTAGTGGCATTCTTTCATTTTCCTTAAAGAACAACACAAAACACCGAGACTGCTATATTCTCAATGCAAACTTTTTTTGTCGATTTAGTAGACTGTGTTTAGAGGTGACTTTTTTCAAGACATACATCTTTTTTAAACCCTCTATATCTATTTTATCAAAACATGTCACTTACATACAGACCGCCCCGTATACATTTTTATAAAAAACAAAACGAAAGTTTCAAGTGGTCTTAGATTCAGTGCAGTAGGAAACACAAGAGCATTGCATTATGAAGAAAAGCAGGCGTATATAAAACCTCACATTATGCTTCTTTATGCAGATATGTCTAGTATAGAATTTAAATTATTCAAACCCCCTGTGCAAACACTAAATCATTGGACTGTGACTGACAGAACTCGTATTACATCCGTCAGTTGTGGTTAATGCAATATTCACCTTTCTGTAGTATTAATGAATTAGCTTTACACACTCTATTGACCAGTTTTTACAGAGGATTTTAAAGAAACATTTTCTGCTTTTCCACTGTTGAAATTTGAATTGTATGTACAGTGTTAAAAGATGATACAATAAGTGTGAATCATTGTCTAGTTATACTGTTACGTCACAACGATACTAGGCAATAGGTAAGAATAGTAGCTTGAGCGCTGAACTTCGACTTAAAGGTCAGACAATCGAGCATCACTGGCAACAATACATACTATCGCACTAGTTATAGTGTTATCTGACGAACATTGCATTGTTCCGTCGTTTTCTGTTTTACTTAAATTAAAGTTACACCTCTATGCAAATAAGTATGATCGGTTTTATTGAAGCTGTTCATCAATGATAATAAACGATGCTTAACCACTGACGATCCCTAGCGCAGGAGCGGACATTTATTTTCAAAAGTAAACCAATCAAATCCAATTCACACTGAAAACCTTTCAGATGATACATTCAAGTATGTCATGTTATAACTTAGGTAGTGAGCACAATGTCATGGTATTGGGATAAATTCAATTATAATTCTAGACAGTATGTGTAGTGAAACAAATTGCAGACACCTACACATCGTCAGGGGTTGAGATAGTTTTACAATTACGATGGTGACAGGTACAAGGGATTTTTGTAATAAATCGTGCTGATAGGCAACAAACATAAAAGATAACTAACAACTTAATCATTTCAACAATAAGTTAAAATAAAGTTGTAAAATGTGCATAATTATGGTTTTATAGGAATGCAGCGATGTTAAATATTTTGAAGTTGCACAATTACATCATGCTAATATTTTTATGTTTACGAAGTGTCTGGTTCGTGTTCTTCCAGAATATAATTACATAATTGTCTATTTGAATGAATCATCTCTTTTAAACTACTATCTATAACGTTGTTCTGTCCACTGTTACACGTTTTTCCCGGATAATGGATTTGTTATGTTTCGATTTTATATTAATCAAAAGTGATAATCACGTGGAAGTCAGGGGCTTGCATAGTAAAAAGGCTAAGATTGTTGGCTTGGCATTGTTAATATCGCAAATTATGTTCCAGACAAAACCACTCCCTTTATCTCCAGTCTCGTTAGAACCATTTATAAAGGACCATTAATGTTTCATAAAAGGCTTTTGTTTTGTTTCAATGGCGATAACGACACAATAATTTGTAAGATCCTTCCGAACAAGCCAATAAAGACACTATTACCACATACCAATTTGGCTGCCTACTGATTGACTTCATAGGTGTTCAGGTGCGCAAAGACAGTGTGTAGTTTATCCTAAAGACACTAAATTATTTTTCCTTTGCAAATAAAAGCAGGTGGCTATATATGTACTTTCGCCTCCTGTTCTTCGTTATCAGTAGATATTTATTCAAAATTTAATTTCTCTAACTTAACTATATACAATGTTTGGTGTTTCCTTATGTTCATGTATGGTATCAGTGTAATTTCCATCTGAAAGGCAAAGCTATTGACTGGGAGCGCGATTCAATATCCCCGTTCTATAATGAAATTAATCAAACACGAACAATAATACTATTAGCTTTCAATAATAATTCGCGTAACGTAAAATTTCGAACATTCGAACGTTTTCCAAACGAATCAGGGTTTAATCTTTGTTCTGATAAGAAATGAGTAAAGGCCAATAAGGAACTAAATAACATCGTACCTAATATTAAATAATATAAACTGAATTTATGTTGCAATTAAAACTTATCCTGCTTTACCAAATGTCAAGTTGGAGTTTATATGAATATATCAGTGAAATAAAATATAGTAATCCACAAGTCGGCACCGTTTCTTCAAGTTTAAAGAGCTGGGGCATGCAGTCTGGTCTAGAGACTCGCACACTCGCACACACATATACAAACTTTTTGTTCTTGATACGTTTTCTTGGACATCAAATCCTCTCTGATTATGCCTTAGTAGGTCCTCTATCGATCTGGAAAGTCGTGTCAAACTTTTAAAGTATATGTCATTTACAAAAACTTGCCCAGTTCAACAAACACATTACAAGTCTTAGTTTCGCTCTAGAGGGCGTCAGTAGTTTGGCATCTTTCATTAACACTAAAGAACACCTGAAATAAAACCGAGGCTGATATTTTCCCATGCAGTTTATGCTTCCCCTTTTCTCAGTTAAAATAAAATGCATTGCCAACCGATAGAAAATCATTGTGTAGTATATTTTTCTGGTCCTCAGGGATCATGGAGTGTCCATGTATGTTGATTGCATTTGAAAATGGAGTTCCGCTCATGCGCTAGGGGGCGTCAGTGGTGTGACATCATTCATAACTACTGATGAACAGCTTCAATAAAACAGAGGCTGCTATTTTCTCGTGCATGCTATGTTTCCTGGGGCTTTCCCTTTCATCAGTTTAAGTTGTTACATAAAAAGCTTTAGCAACAAAACGGTTTCCTCAGGGATAATGGATTGTATGTTGTTTACATTTAAAAATAGAGTTCCGCTCATGCGCTAGGGGGCGTCAGTGGCATGAAATATTTCATTCACTGATGGACAGCTTCAAGAAAACCGTGGCTGTTGGTTTCCCATGCAGACTATGCTTCATGGGGGCTTTCCTTTTCTCCGTTTAATTTGACTTACTACAGCTGGTGTTAAGTGCCTGTGTGGCGAGTGTACAATGTTGCCCCATACTTCATCATTGTGTAGTTATATTGTTCTGGTCCTCATGGATTATGCTTGTATGTTTTTACCAAGAGGTATTCTACCACTTTTGTTCAAATGGTACTACTGGAGATGAAATTGGCATCATCCTTGGGATCACAAGTTTACATTAAATTACATAGAACAAATCTTAAATGACCACTTCTTACACACTGCCGCATTTGATGAAAATCATATAAATGAAACCTCTTCCAACATGTATAAAATGGTTACGCTAGTCTTGATGAACAGGTCAAGGGGACTAAGCTGAGCGACCAGAGCGTCGTGTAACAATTTATAGATATTTTAGATATAATAAAAGCCAACTTTAAGTATCACGCCGATACAACGTGTCGCACTTCCAGACTAGATGTGTACTTTCGAACAGTAATCACACCTATACGTCCAACTACTGGATCACCGTTTTATCTCCACTTCTTAGCTTAATATAACAATCAAAAGTATGCTTATTTTGTTATGACGAAACGAACATTAACTATAACTACAGTAACATTAATGCCGCTATGTCTACTTATGTTTGTAATTTACGATTAAAGATGAAACACGCAGATGTCTGTAGAATTATCTGATAACGTTATGCGTTGTGTTTTATGTCCTACTAAAGCATTTTTCTAAAGAAAGTGTTTATAATAAGCACATAATGGAAAACAGATTCATGCCGATATTTATAGGAATATATTTATCATTAATCAAGCCTCAAGTTTGGTTGTACTCTAAATAATCCATGTAGAAATAATACATAATAAATGAGATAATATCCTAATTTAGCCGTGTATTTTATATACTTAGCAATGTGTCTTTAAATATGATTATAAAAGCAGGTATTATTATGTTTTAAGCAGGTATTGCATTTTATTCGTGTTTCTGTTGTTCCCACACCTTTTTGCGTTGAACCAAAGACAAGTGCATTTATAACATACAACCGTTGAATATGAGGATATGATAATGTCTGTATAGCCAAAGCGAAGCCTTTTCGTAATTCCGCATCCACATAATATTGTGTAATTTGTTACGTTAAACTGCCCTCACACATACCTGGCGACCTTACTGCGTTCTTGCTACGACCCAGGACGCATTACAGTCGCCATGGACGCAGCAGGGACGCAGCGAAGTCGTAGCGAGGAACCCAAGGACACACAAGGTCGCAGACCGTCGGCGACTATTTTGAACATGCACAAAACAGTCGCAGAACTCTGCGACTGTGCTGAGTCCTGGTTAGGTCGCCGTGGGATCGCAGTGGAGTCGCCATAGTCGCAGCAGCA
>Ga0224511_10003801_pt1 | contig 11086 bp, 10 predicted proteins | sample SF_May12_sed_USG_2_FD_169988 | JGI IMG/M metagenome (GOLD analysis project Ga0224511, IMG submission 169988) | Sediment microbial communities from San Francisco Bay, California, United States - SF_May12_sed_USGS_8_1 | ecosystem: Environmental > Aquatic > Marine > Sediment | place: USA...
CCTTCAGCGCGGCGGCGGTGGAGTTTTGTGTGGATGTGGTCACATCAAAAGGGCCGGAGGCCACGCCGCAGGCGATCAACCCCGCGTCCCCCTGCAACTCCTCCAGGATGAAACCGTCCGGGTTAATTTTCGCCATCAGGGGCGCCACCGATTTCGACTCCGGCTCCATGCCGGTGGCCAGCACCACCAGGTCGCATGCCACCCGGGTCTTCCCCCCGCCGATGATATCCTCGGCGGTGACCACGGCCCGGCCAGACTCATCTTCTTCTATCCGGGCCACCTTTCCTTTTATGAAATGGATCTTCGGATCCTCCATCGCCTTGCGGTAAAAGGACTCATACTTCCCCGGCGCCCTAAGGTCGATATAGAACACGTACACGTCGCTGTCCGGGTACTGCTCGCGCACATAGTTGGCGTGCTTGATCGACACCAGACAGCAGATGGAGGAGCAGTAGGGCAGATGGTTTTCGTCGCGGGAGCCCGCGCACTGGACCATGGCCACGACGCTGGGCGGCTCTCCATTGTCGCGCCGCAATATCCTGCCCTCCGTGGGGCCGGAAACCGATGCCAGCCGTTCCATCTCCACGTTGTTGATCACGTTTTTGATCTGGCCATATCCCAGGTTCTCTATCCGGGAGGCGTCGTATGGCTTCCATCCGGTGGCGTGGACCACGGCGGAGGCTGTTATGGTGGTGGTCTTCTCCTCCATGGCCAGGTCTATCGCTTCATATTTGCACACCTTCACGCACTCGCCGCAATCGGCGCCCTTGCACACGCTCATATCTATGGAGTGTCGAAAGGGCATGGCCAAAGCGTCGGCAAGGTATATGGCTTTGGTGTTCTTCATACCGTAGTTGTAGGAGTCGCTGCGCTCCACGGGGCATACTTTTTCGCAATCGCCGCAGGCGGTGCATTTTTCATTCACATAGCGGGGCCTGGTTTTGATGGTGGCGGTGAAATCTCCCCTGGCGCCGGTGATGGAGGCTACCTGCGAATCCACCATGATGGTGACTCTCGGGTTGGCCCGCAGTCTGCGGAAATTTATCTCCGTGCCGCATCCTGGCGGGCAGAGCTTGGGGAAATACTTGGCCATGCGGATGACGCGCCCCCCCAGATATGGCTCGCGCTCCACCAGGGTCACCTTTCGGCCCATTTCCGCCGCTTCCAGCGCTGCGGTCATGCCGGCGACACCTCCGCCGATTACGAGGATATTGTCATTCATTTGTTCTTACCCAACGAAAATCCAGCATTTAATGGGTTCCCATATCCACCCCACTTCCTACGGCGAGAAATGGAAAAACCGGGGACACGGCCATTGAATGGCCGCATCCCCGTTTCAAAACTAACCTTTCGGGACCAGATCCTGATGCGGGATCTTTTTCATTTCCCACTCACCGGTCTTCGGATGATACCGCGAATTGACGAACACCTTCCAGTTCTCCTCGTCCAGTTTCGGATAATCCGACCTGTAGTAGAAGCCGGGGTATCGCGTCTCTTTGCGGAAGTATACATGACGCAGGTGTATCTCCGCCATCCAGATGCGGTGGTAGTTCTCCCACGCGCGCAGAAGCTCGTGCAGATCCTTGGCCGCCATCTTGTCGGAGTCCTCCTTGAGCATGGTCAGAAGGTGCAATCCCTGGTCCATCAGCTTCTCGGAGGTGGTGTAATAGGTGGAGGTCCCGGCGACATACTCGTCCATCAGCTTGTTCAAGCGGAACATCATCATCCTCGGCTTGATGTAGTGCGGGTTGGTCAGAGTGTCGGTGGAATAGTCCTTGTGGTCCAGGTAATTCTGGAACGGCTTGTAGATATCCTTGGCCAGCTCGGCGCCGGACTGGGCCAGCGTCGGGGTGTGGGAGGCGTTGTCCCGCACGAACCGCACCATATTCTTGGCGGCGATCCTGCCCTCGGTGAAGGAGCCGGAGGAGAACTTGTGGCCCGAGGCGCCCACGCCGTCACCGGCGGTGAAGAGCCCCTGGACGGTGGTCATCCTGTTATAGCCCCACTGCCAATCGGTCGGCGCCATGTCCGACGGGCCGGAAACCCAGGCGCCGCATGCGCCGGCGTGGGAGCCGAGGAAGTACGGCTCTGTGGGCATCAGCTCGCTCATGGTCTCTTCCGGACGGATGTTCATGCCGGCCCAGAAGTTGGCCTGGCCGATGGTCATGTCCAGAAAGTCTTCCCAAGCTTCCGACTCCAGATGCTTGATCTGCTTTTTGTCCATATCCTTCATCAGGTTCTTCATGCCGGTGGGGGTGTCCATGAAGATCGGCCCGCGGCCTTCTTTCATCTCCTTGAGCATCTGGTGGTTGCGCAGGCATGTGGCCGGCACCGCCGCCAGGCCGTATGGGGGATACTCCTCCAGCAGGGCCTTGTTTTTGGCCGCATAGTCCTCGCCCAGGCCGTTTACCGCCTTGGACTTGAACAGGAGGAACCACGCGCCCACCGGCCCGTATCCATCCTTGAAACGGGCTGGGACGAAGCGGTTTTCCATGGTGGTCAGCTCGGCGCCCACCTGGCTCATCATGGCGTAGGTGGATCCGGCGTTCCACACGGCGTACCATGTGCGGCCCATTCCCTCGCCGGTGGAGCGGGGGCGGAAGATGTTCACCGCGCCGCCCGCGACGCAGAGCACCGCCTTGGCCTTGAAGACGTATATCTTGTTTTCGCGGACAGAGAAGCCCACGGCCCCGGCGATCCTGTTCTCGTCTTTGGCGTCGAGCAGCAGCTTCACCACGAAGCAGCGCTCGATGATGTTTTCGGTGCCCAGGGCGGTCTTGGCCGCCTCGGCGACGATATTCTTGTAAGATTCACCGTGGATCATGATCTGCCATTTTCCACTGCGCACAGGCTTGCCCCCCTGGCGCAGGGTCTTGCCCTCGTCCCCCGCCTGTTTCCATACCGGCAGGCCCCACTCCTCGAAGTTCATTACGGTGTCGTCCACGTGTCGGCCCACGTCATACACCAGGTCGTCCCGGGTGATGCCCATCAGGTCGTTGGCCACCATCTTCACATAATCCTCCGGAGTATTGTCCCCCAGGTATGTGTTTATGGCGGAGAGGCCCTGGGCCACGGCGCCGGAGCGGTCCAGCGCGGCTTTGTCCACCAGGGTTACCTTGTATTTGCCCTGGGCCCATTTGCCCACTTCGAAGGCCGCGCCGCAGGCGGCCATGCCGCCGCCGATTATCAGGATATCGGTCTCGTGCTCCACAACGACCGGATTATTAGCGAAATCCGCGTTGAAATTCTCTATCGGATGAACCATGATTTATCTCTCCCGTCCTTTTACTTTTTGATTGTAGCGATCTGGGTTCCTATCTCCGTGAACAGCAATTGGCTGTCCAGCTCCGATTCCGCCGGGTCCGGCTTTCCCTCATAAGGCTTGATGGAGCCTTCGGGGGTGGTTCTGATGGGAAACTTGAATCTTTTCGTCTGTCCATCGCGGAACTTGATGGTCCACATGATGGAGTCTGAAGAGCGGATGGGGATCGATGTGCCACCCATGGGCACGAAATCGGCGTAAGGCCGGGCTTCGATGGCCTGTTGCGGGCAGATCTTCACGCAGGAGTAGCATTCCCAGCACTGCTCCGTCTCCTGGTTCAAGGCTTTCATCCGGTCCTTGTCCAGGTACATCAGGTCGTTCGGACAGATGTACATGCAGGCGGTTTTATCCTGCCCCTTGCACCCGTCGCATTTGGATTCGATGACAAATGTCGGCATGTTCCCAACTCCTCCTATATGTTTCTCAATAAAAACCTTGCTCGGCCAGCGAATGCAACCCTATCAGGTTCATCCATCCCCCAGACAGAAGGATCGCAAGCCGGAACTCTTCCTATTTCTTCCTGTATGGTCTTTTAGATTATGCATCTCTTAAGAAAAAAAATATAATAGATACTTCGGATTGTTTACATAGAGAATAGTATATATGCTTGACCAGGTAACTTTTCATCAGCTGGAGTTGTTCCTGCTGGCGGCAAAGCTGAAAAACTTCTCCAAATCGGCGGAGAGAATGGCCATCAGCCAGCCTGCCTTCTCCGCCCAGATAATAAAGCTGGAAAGCATCCTGGGGATCCCTCTTTTCGAGCGGATCGGAAGGAAGGTGGAGCTGACCGAGGCGGGCGCCCTGTTCGCCGAGTACGCCCAGCAGATCACCTCCGCGCTTCGGGAAGGAAAGCAGGCGCTGGACGACATGTCCAGCTCCGTGATGGGCACATTGCGCATCGGCGCCTCCACCACTATCGCCAACTATATCCTCCCGGACTATCTGGGCTGCTTTCGGAAAAGCTTTCCTGAATGCATGATAGAAATGACGGTGAACAACACGGACCTGATCGAGCAAGCGATTCTGTATAACGAGATAGACCTGGGGCTGGTGGAGGGGCCTCTCCAGCACCCTGGCAAGGTAAACTCCAGCCTTTTCATGAAAGACGAGCTGGTGGTGGTCTTTTCCTCCTCCCATCGCTTTTTTGGCCGATCCCAGATATCCCTGGAAGATTTCCGGGGGGAGCCGTTGATCCTCCGGGAGAAGGGATCCGGCACCCGCAAGGTGTTCATGGGCGCCATGGACATGGATCATGATCCGCTGAAGGTGGTGATGGAACTGGGGGACACGGAGGCGATCAAGCGGATGCTGGAGAGCGATTCGGGAGTGGCTGTGATATCCCTCTCTGCGGTCCATAGGGAGGTCAAGTCCAAATCGCTGGCCATGGCCAGGATCAAGGGATGCCCCATGCCGAGGCTGTTCAACATGATATTGCTCAAGGGGAAGTATATGTCCAACCCTGTGCAGGAGTTCATCCGGATTCTGGATCCGCTGGAAAAACCGGCAATTGTTCCGGCGCCCTGAAAACGGAAAGCGGGCGCCCTGCGCCATGGCCAATCTTCGCCGGGGAGCATGCGGCCCCCTTTTTGCGAACCCTTCCGCCGTTTTTGTTATCATCTTTATATAGCGCAAGGCGATTTGCCTTTCAAAACAACCTTAATTTCACATACTGGTTTTAATATGAGCGACAATCAACCATCCAATCCCCTGGCCCAGGTCCACGAGACCCTGGAGCAGATGGAGACCCTGGCGCCGGATAGCGTGTTCGGGTTCAAATGCCACGACAAGCTCTCCTGCTGGGGGGAGTGCTGCAAGAACCCCAACCTGTTCCTGACCCCGTACGACATTCTGCGGCTGCGAAAAAGCGTTCCCCTTCCTTCGGGCGAGTTCCTGACGAAGTATACCGAGTCCTACGTGGGGCCGGATTTTGGCCTCCCCGTGGTGCGGATGAAGCATGACGAAAAAGGGGGATGCCCTTTCCTTTCCGAGTCCGGATGCGGTGTGTATGAAAACCGGCCCACATCCTGCCGCACATACCCCGTGGGCCAGGCGGTGAGCTCCGGCACGGGGAAAGGGGACTCGCAGAAAGTCTTTTTCAAGGTCAAGGAAGACTATTGCCAGGGCTGGACTGGCGGCGAGGAATGGATCGTGGAAAAGTGGCTGGAGGACCAGGAGGTCTATGAGTATAACAAGAACAACGAATTTTCCGTCCACCTCTCCTTCCACCCATCATTAGGCGACCCCAAGGATATGGACGAAAAGACCGTGGACATGATCTTCATGGCCCAGTACGACCTGGACAGGTTCCGGGAGTTCGTCTTCAAGTCAAGCTTCCTGAAGCGATTTGACCTGAACGAGGATCTGCTGGAACGAGTGGGGGAAGATGACGAAGCGTTGCTGGACCTGGGCCGGCGCTGGATAAGCTTTTTCGCCCTGGGAGGCCTGGCCGCCCTGAAAATCAGGGAGTAGGGAAAATTCGGTTGTAAAACCACCATCCAGGTTCCATTATATAAGAAGCAGTTAATACCATAATCGGGGACAGGAAATGTACGAAGCGCTGTCGATCATATTCGGTGTGATCGGGTTTATTCTGGCCGTGGCTGTAGTCATCAACAGCTTTGTCACCAAGAAAAGAAAACTGATGGCCAAGACCAGGGAAAAGGACGAAAACCCCGGCAAGGCTCAATAGCTGGAATCCTGAAGCAGGCCTTGCCGGATGACCACCCAGCAACCGCGCCAGCTTTCCCTTTTCATCGCCACGTCCCTGGACGGATTCATAGCAACCCCCGATGGCGGGGTGGACTGGCTGTTCCATGATCAGGATTATGGGTACACCCAGTTTTTCGATTCCATAGACACCGTCGTGACCGGGCGAAAGACCTTCGACCAGTCACTCTCCTTTTCCCGGGATCCCTTCATGGGAAAACAAACCTTTGTGTTTTCTCGATCTGAAGTAAAAAGCGTCCTGCCCCGGACTGAATATATCCGGAAGGATCCTGTGGAATTCACGCGCTCGCTCAAAGCCGGACCGGGCCGGAAAATCTGGCTGGTGGGGGGCGCCCAGATCAATGGGCTGCTGGTTGGCGCCGGGCTTATCGACGAAATAATAATGTCGATCCACCCGGTGGCCCTGGGCCGGGGGGTTCACCTCTTTGGGCAGGAGGGGAGCCTATGTGACTACCGATTGGCCGATTCCCAGGTATTTGAAAGCGGACTGGTCCAGCTAAGTTACATGCTTCGCTCATAACCTGGCGATTGAAACTTCCAGGTCATGTCGAATTCGCGCATTTATTTTCTTGACTGCGTTATATCCACCATGTAACATTTCCAATTTGCATAACGGGGTCAGCCCTTATGTTATTCCGGCCCTGATCAAGGGGTCGGTATTTTCCGCGCGGCGCGGGTTAATGATCGTTTGGGAGAATATTTTGCAGGTAAAGGTTATCAACCAGCAAGTGGATCAGGCCTTAAAGGCGCTGAAGCGTCAGCTTTTAAAGGATGGTCTCTGGAAGGAGTTGAAGAAACGACGCTCATACGAGAAACCATCGGCAAAGCGAAAACGAAAGCAAAAAGAGGCCCTGAAAAAGAGAAGAAAGGCCCAGAGGTTCGGCTACAGCCGATAACCTCTTCTCCATATCACGCCATTGTCGGCGTCGAATGGGTTTTTGTTTTCCGGTCAATGAATTTGTCTATGCGCTCTGGGCCGCGTTACGAATTTAGCAAGGCCGCGTCAGCCCGTCAATAAACCTCGCCCCACGGCTCTTAACAGGCAGGATCTGATATGGTTGTTGGGATATGCAAAATCAGATTCGCCATCCGGCAATCAAGATCACTAAAGGACAAGCGCCAGGTACTGCGTCGTTTGAAGGACAGGATGAAAAACAAGTTTAATATCTCCGTGGCGGAAGTGGACAACCACGACCTCCACCAGACCGCCCAGATAGGCCTGGCCGTGGCCGCGGCGGACGCCGCCCACGCCGACAGCCAGCTCCAGTCCGCCCTTAATTTTGTCTCCATGGAAGTCGAGATCCTCGATGTCTCCACCGAGCTTGTGAATCTGTAGGCCGGAGAATCCGATGCGCCGATTTTCCAGGGCGGATCGCCTGTCCGAGGAGATAATCAAATACGTCGCCACCATCATAAGAGACGATATGCGCGATCCTCGCCTGGAGGGGATGATCTCCTTCACCCGCGCCGAGGTGAGCAAGGATTTGAAATACGCCACCTTGCATGTCTCCGTGTTCGGGGACGAAAAAAAGAAAAATGACGCCTTCACCGCCCTGTCCCGGGGCGCAGGGTTCATCCGCGGCAGACTGGCGGAGAAGATGCGGGTCCGGGTTCTTCCGGAGATCCGCTTCAAGCTGGACGATTCTATCGAGCATGGAGCGAAGATCGCCAAACTGCTGAAAAAAGCTGAAGAAGATTACGACAACAATAACGAAGACGAAAACGAAAATATACCTGAGTGACAATATCAATGGACGGTTTTCTTATAATCGAAAAGCCTGGCGGAATCACCTCCGCCGAGGTGATACGGGTGATAAAAAGGGCTATCAAGCCGAGCAAGATAGGCTATCTGGGCACTCTGGATCCTCTGGCCACCGGCGTGCTGGTGGTGGCGCTGGGCAGGGCCACCAAACTGATCCCCTTCATGGAGAAACAGGACAAGGAATATGACGCCCTGATGACCCTGGGTGTGGAGACCGACACCCAGGACAGCGAGGGGAAGCCCCTCCATGAAGCGGACCCTTCCGCCATCACCGAGGAACAGGTGAAGGCCAGCTTCGAGAAATTCGTGGGGGAGATCGATCAGGTGCCTCCCATGTTCTCCGCCAAAAAGCAGCAGGGCCAGCGCCTGTACACCCTGGCTCGCCAGGGGATCACCGTGGACCGCCCACCGGTGCGTGTCACCATCCGCTCCCTGAAGTTCATTGAAAAAATCGGGCCCGTGGTCCGGCTTATCGCCACGGTGTCCACCGGGGCCTACATGCGCACTCTCTGCCACGATATTGGCAACGACCTGGGAGTGTACGCCCATCTTTCCGGGCTGGTGCGGCTGCGCTCCGGCATATTCCGTGTGGAGGACGCCATAGCGCTGGACTCTGTGACCTATGAGAACATGGATGAAGTGGAAAAGCGATTGATCTCCCTGTCGGACGGGCTGGGACACCTGCCCTTGGTGAAAGTGGTCCCCCACTCCTTGGAACGGCTGAAGGACGGCATCCCGCTGGGAGTTTCGGACGTGATAGAATTCCAGGGGGAACCGGAAGCGGAATTGATCCGCATAGTAAACCGCAATGGAGATCTTATCGGCGTGGGCGCCCACCAGGGGCCACCCATGGCGGGTTTTCCCTTCAGCACGATAAAGCCAAAAAGGGTGCTGGGCGCCGACCGATAGGCGGCCCAGGAGGGCCTGGCGCCCTCAGGGCCAAACCCGGCCCGCTGTTTTTGGCGCCATGGAGGAAAAAGCGATGAGCCCGTTCAAGATGGCATGGCGCAACCTGTGGCGCAATCGCCGCCGCACCATCGCCACCACCAGCGCGCTGACCCTTGCCCTGCTGGTGACCGTGCTCTATTCGAGCATGCTGGAGGGATACCTGGTCAACATGATCAGCGACTCTTTGGACTATGAAATTGGCGCAGCCCAGGTTTTCGCCGAGGGCTATCAGGAAAAACCATCCATCTACACCAGCATGGAAGACTCCGAAGCCATAGTAAACCGGCTGGAAAAAGCGGGCCTGCCCGCCACCGAGCGCCTGCTGGGCGCCGGGCTTGCCGCGGCGGGGGATTCCTCGGCGGGAGCGCAACTGCTGGGGGTGGATGTGGCCCGGGAGGCCAATGTCCTGACAATTCACCTGCAGATACATCAGGGCCAGTGGCTGGACCCGGAGGATCCCTCGGGCGTGGTGCTGGGCCGCAAGCTGGCCAACACCCTGGGGGTGGAGATCGGCCAGGAGCTGGTGGTGCTGTCCCAGAGGACGGACGGGGGGATCGCCAACGAGCTGTACCATGTGCGCGGCGTCTTGCGCAACGTTGGCGATATGACAGACCGGGCCGGGTTGTTCATGACGGCTCCGGCGTTTCGAGAGCTCATGTCCTTTCCCCAGGGGGCGCATCAGATACTGATCAAACGCCAACCGGACATGCTCCTGCCCCAGCTGAAGCAAATGGCCCAGCAACTTGCCCAGGGGCGCGTGGTCCAGACCTGGCGCCAGCTTATCCCCGCCCTGGCCACCATGATAGACTCCTCCCGGGGAATGATCTTATTCATGTTCTTCATCCTCAACGTGGTGGTGGGAATCGTGATCTCCAACGCCATGCTGATGGCGGTGTTCGAGCGGATCAAGGAGTTCGGGGTGTTCAAGGCCCTGGGCGCCAGCCCGGGCAGCGTGCTGCTTTTGATCTATCTGGAGAGCATGATGCAGGTCATGTTGGCCATCGTCCTGGGCGGCCTTGTCAGCGTCCCGCTGCTCTGGTATCTGTCCACCGTGGGGATCGACATGAAGCAGATGGCCGGCATATCTGTCATGGGCATCGCCATGGCCAGCCAGTGGAAGGCCATAGTCACACCCCAGACTTATGGCGCGCCCGTGGTCATGATGCTCCTGGTGGTATCCATAGCTGTCATATACCCCTCGGTCAAGGCAGCGTTCATCAAGCCTGTCGAGGCTATGCGTTATCACTAAAGGGAAGGGATAATGGGATTTTTCAGTCTGGCGAAGATGGCGTGGCGCAACCTGTGGCGCAACACGCGCCGCACCCTCATCACCCTCTCCTCCATCGCCCTGGCTGTGATGTTCTCCATCCTGGGCGCCGGCATGAACGACCGGGTCTGGAAAGATGTGATCGACGTCGCGGCGCGCATGGGGGGGGGCCATGTAACTATCCAGCATCCGGAATACGCGGACAAACCGACCCTCACCCGTACGGTCATGGATGTGGAAAAAAGGGCGGCCCAGGCCTTGAAGAATGATAACGTCTCCCGGGTGGTCCCGCGGATTGTGGGCCAGACCCTGCTCTCCACCGCCTACGACAGTTTCGGCGCCGGATTTATCGCCTATGACCCGCAGATCGAGGATAACGACACCCTCTCCATCCTGGAAGCGGTGAAAACCGGAGAGGCCTTCTCATCCCCGGATCAGCGCGGCATCCTGCTGGGCGCAACCCTGGCCCGGAACCTGGGAGCCAGAATCGGCAAAAAGGTGGTGTATACCATGACCAACAAAAATGGGGAGATCGTCCATGGCCTGGCCCGCGTCACAGGGATCATCAAATCAGGATCTCCATCGGTGGACCTGGGGCTCTGCCTTCTGCCCATAGGGTCGGTGCGCAAGGAACTGGGATATGCCCGGAACGAGGCCACCCAGGTGGCTCTCTTCCTGCGGGACAACCGCCACAGCGACCTGGTGGCCCGCCAGCTGGGCGCGCAGCTTGGAGGCAAGTACGAGGCGCTGAACTGGCAGAAGTCCCAGCCGGACCTGGATTCCATGATAGCCATGAAAAAGGGGGGGATGGTCTTTTTTGAACTGCTGATCCTCACCCTGTGCGCCGCGGGTATTTTCAACACGGTCTTCGTCAGCGTCATGGAGCGGATGCGGGAGTTCGGCGTTATGATGGCCATCGGCTTTTCCCCCTGGAGGCTCTTCACCCTGGTGATGCTGGAGAGCTTCTGGCTGGCCATTGTGGGGCTGGTCGCCGGGGCCATGATCACCATCTGGCCCTATCGCTATCTGAACACCACAGGGATGGATCTGAGCGAGATCT
>Ga0224511_10003802_pt1 | contig 11085 bp, 3 predicted proteins | sample SF_May12_sed_USG_2_FD_169988 | JGI IMG/M metagenome (GOLD analysis project Ga0224511, IMG submission 169988) | Sediment microbial communities from San Francisco Bay, California, United States - SF_May12_sed_USGS_8_1 | ecosystem: Environmental > Aquatic > Marine > Sediment | place: USA...
CAAATTTCTTTAGTTTTATTCCAAAACAGGATAGAAAACCAACATTAAGGACATCGATAAGGTCCAAAATGTTTGTTTTTTACCTCTGGTAGGTATATACTGAAATAATATTGTAAACGCTTTTTGGACATCATTGCTGACATTGATTGGCTTAAGTGTTAATTATTCACATATTTACTAGAGTAAACATATTGTGACATAGGTTATATCCAGTTGATTTTACCACGAGCTTGTCCATACATTGTTTGCTTTTGCTAATTATTTGCAAAACGATTTGTTTTAGTTGAGAGAAATAGACAAACAATTTTATGTGTTTCGGTTGTATAAAATGGTTCTTAAAGTACCCTTTTAATTATATATTTATTATTCATGTTACAGAAAAAGACAGTTCTACAGCGAGCCAGTGCACTGCAGGCCATTCTTGTGTCGGTATCCGTGACAGCTGGTGGTTTGATTATTGTCACAGCCATTGCCATCTGTGTCTATTGCGCCTGTAGAAGGTATTGGTTAAAATCTGTTTTTTTGTGTCTATTGCACTAAGAGAAGGTATTGGTTTAAACTCGTTTTTTGTGTCTATAACACTTAGAGAAGGTATTGGTTTAAATTTGTTCTTGTGTGTCTATTGCACTAAGAGAAGGTATTGGTTTAAACTCGTTCTTTTGTGTCTATAACACTTAAAGAAGGTATTGGTTTAATTTGTTCTTGTGTGTCTATTGCACTAAGAGAAGGTATTAGTTTAAATGTTTTCTTGTGTGTCTATTGCACTAAGAGAAGGTATTGGTTTAAATTTGTTCTTGTGTGTCTATTGCGCTTAGAGGAGGTATTGAGTTCAGTTCGATCTAGTATTACAATGTTTTACACGGTCTAGTATTTAACTCATTTCGGAAGAGCGTACTTAAGTATTATTTCAAACTCAGTTTAATATATAAAACACACTGCATTGATTGCGTTAACAAACACACGCATGTGTTGATGAAGTGGACCAAGCCCTACAACCCCGGCCAGCGTTGCCAGCAATTTACAAGACGTGGACACATCCGTAAACATACAGACGTATCGTCCTTGTAGTGATGACTATGCTTATGTCAAAGGATCAGGTAAATATCACAGTAAAATACGGATAACCCAATTTTATTTTATTTTTTTTCATCGCATGATCTATGCGATTTTTGCTAATACTTGTTCTTTTATGTCTGTCATTGGCATTTATCAGGGTAAATTGAATACTGTCAACAGTTGATAGCAGACCATGTCATCGCGTACGCTAGCTAATCGTTGTAATCGAATGTGTTTCGGTTAATGCTTGCATTGCTTGCAATCACAACGTATACAAAAATTTGAATCATGTTCTTCTTGTAGTTTATCTGACTGTTTGACATTAATTGAATTCTACTTATACCATAGAGCCGGTGTACTTTTATGAGCAAGACGGTTTTAGTGTACAACAGTATTTCGTTTACAATTGACCTATCGACAGCCCGTCCAAAATGACGTCATGACGGACCAGCTTTGTCAGGCCATTTATTGTATCCACTTGTCAATCATACCTGTGTTAATCGCTATCACCATCTCCTAGTCCGACAATTGGTCAGTAATATTATAATGGAGCGATTTGGCTTTCATATTATAATAAGCATTTAGGCAAGTGATGCGTTAATCATAAAGACCATGGCAGAAGGGCGGGCTGTTGATAGGTCAATTATTGTGCACACAAATGGCTGAGGATTTCATATGGCCAGTTCAGAAAACCACATCTTGTCACTGATCAGAGGCAGTTTTCTTCACTGCATCAGTATATCATCAGAAGATCTCACAAATGAGGCCGGGCATGTCAAGATGATATAAGTACATATTGTATGTTGATCACATATGATTTTAATTCTTTCTAGATCGTATGAATTGATAACTGTTAGACAGCTCCAACAGGATATTCACACCAAACTTGAAGAGCCCAACTTAATCTTATATCTTCGGTCAAATATATACACAATCAATTGCTTAATCTAATGTAGGCTAGGCTCTGTGCAGCAAAGTCTCCGCAAATAGCAACACACTACTATATATTGGTTCAAATAAGCCTGTGATAAAGGGATGAGTATTTAAATATGATTAAATCCTATATATATAGTCGACACAACAAAACAGCTGTTCTTAGGCTGCATGCATTTATCGAGTGTGTTATTATTTGTTATTATTTATGAGTAATGGCACATGTATTTTAGCTCTCATTAATTTGTCGAAAATTAGGAATAGATATATAACAGTATATATACTATATATATGATGAGATGACGAGCGAAACCACGAGAATCGGGAGCACTAGACCGGAACCGGGTGGACCGCGAAACGCTTTTGGACCACGTGATCAACACACATACAGCCAAACCCACCCACGTGATCAAAATGTTAACGTGTTAATGTAATAATAATCATTTTGACATGATATATATGTGGTTTGTGTAAATTGACAATGTTTCTTTCAAAAACTTCTTACGCTCCTTTGATAAAATAGGATTAATTGAATCATGGAGTGATTTAAGTGGAGAGTTTGATAAGGCCATGCCAAATTGGAATTTTGTTAAGCGTCAACTCAAGTTTGACAAACCTAGGTACCTATTCACAAAAACACACAAACCGAAAACGAAAACACAATTATTTAACGACAAAAACAATGCATTATATATACATATGTAGATTTAAGAGAAAAAACATCGTCATACTATGAAACAATGGTTTTAATTTCTTAAGACATGAATACTTTTAGCACGAATGAAAACATATGGTGTAATATGAAATGTATTTTTCACGAAAATTATGTATTGTATTAATGACACAGCTATTTAAACATTGTCACATCATATTTTGTGTAAGTAAGAAGAAATTGTGGAGTAAATGAGTCATAATGAGAATACTTATACTTCCACACAATGTTGACTAGAACTGCCCTTGTACATGGACAGTACATGTTATGCAAATATGTATAATTAGAACACTGGCATGTACCATGAACCAAGACATGAACTTGATTATACTGGTAATACTGTCATAGAAAAATTAAATAGTATATAAATGGCACACTTGAGACTTTGGAGATCTATGTTGCAAAATATCAATAAACGTTAGAATATGTAATGTCAACATGTCCATCCTAGCTAGTATTCACATAAATTAGTACTTGATCGTACAGGAATGTTTTAAGTTTTAATTATAGCAGAATAATATTTTCTGAGTCCCGGAACATCGGAAATATTTAAGAAAATTTCACCAACACATTTGTTTTTTTTATTGGATTTCGGACTCTAAAACCTACGCGCCCGCGGACGCTTAACAGAATTCCGATTTGGCAAGACCTAATCTATTCGATAATTATACATGTTTTGATTTTGTGCGCACTGCTACACGTAAATGTGCAAATTCAATCCGTAATAATGGTGGCGTAGAAGTACAATTCAGATCTGAGTTTATATTCAATAACTTTATTACTAGAATATGTACCCACTTCGTTTACTGTGTAGTATAAAATATGAAATGCTCTGTTTTTGAAAGTATGCAGGATGTTATAGTTTACATAGATTATATATCACCATAATGGTCTAATATTTACAGTAAGAGATAATATAAAATCATATCAAATACATTGATAATAATTTATTAGAATTAAAAAACGCAGATGCACATATTTATTAAGCGGGGCAGCGTTATGGCGATTTCGATGGACTGGATACAAGATTTTCAGAGCTACATTGATAAAAGAATGTTGTTTTAAAAACATGCTATGTGCAGAGGCGGCGACACCAGCCTAATAAAAGGGGAATTAATTTAACAGTAGTAAAATCCTAAAGCTTTTTGGCAGTTGCTAAAAGGAGTCAGAAGAAGGATAAAAGTACCGTTCAAAATATAAGTCCAGACACATGGAAAGCATATTTTCAGGGTCTATTACATCAAATGTCGCAAATATAAATAATATAGCTATATATAAAGGTGAACTGCCTGACGAACAATTTATAAATAACAGCTGATGAAAATATTACAAGCATAAATAAGCTAAAAAGGGGAAACCTCAGGGAACAGATGGTATTGGGCCGGAACTCTATAAAGCATCGTCTCATATTAATTATTACACCAGTATTTTGTATATTATTTAATCAGATATAAGCAACAGGGGATTTCCCTGATATTTGGAGGAAAAGTAGTATTGTACCAGTATACAAATCAGGTAGTAAATTAGACCCATCAAAGTATAGGGTATTTCACTTGTACATGTTATGTATAACATATATTCAAATATAATTTATAATAGGTTGTGTTTATGGAGCGAGGAATTTGACAAACTTGACGAGTCACAAACAGGCTTTAGGTTAAATTATTTGATTCTATGGTAAGGCTTATTTTAACATACGGTGCTGAAATATACGGAACAGAATATTCTGATACACTTGAACAAGTACACTTCAATATTGTAAAGATTGTCTTGGTGTCAGTTCAACTGTTAAGGATTGTGTAGCTCTAAGAGAATGTGGTAGACTTCCTTTATGCAGTGATCATCATATATTATGTATTAAATACTGGTGCAAACTTTTGTGTATGCCAGAAAACAGATATCCACGAAGTTGTTATTTGATGTTAAATCAACATGACAGTGTGGGAGAAATATTTGGGCTTCTGCTATTTAAAACTTATTATATACAGTGTAGCTATGACGTTGGATTTGTTTGGTTAAATCAAACTGTTTGTGATATTTGAAATTTTATACATTTTCAACAAAGGCTTGTTGATTGTAAACTACAGAACTGGTGTCAACAAATTAATAATTCTCCACGTTGTGATACCTATAAACAGTTCAAAACCATGTTAAACCCTCAACGGAACTTGTGCATACATTTACTATTTTATGTCAGAAAGTCGCTACAATTCGCTGTTGAAACCATACATTTTTAATTGAGACTGGGTGACATCTTGGTATTACAAGAGATCAAAACGTATTTGTCAAATATTACCTTCTTAACTTAAATGTACAATGCACTGCATATGAGTTCCATGTGTTCTTTATTTGTAATCAGTTCTGGCAACTACGCCAACCATATTTACTAAACTGGTATGCTGGCATGTGTGTGTGAATATGATTTCTGTATACTTATGATGTGCTCCAACGATGATACAACCAAATCTTTAGCTTTCTATGTACATGCCTATGAGACATAATACTGAAATTATACATGCCACTTCTTAAATTGTATTTTATATTTTACTATGATTTGCGGAATTTTTGACCGGTCGCCTATAATACAATAAAATGTTGAACTTGAACTTGAAGTTAAACTTTATACGAATTAATTTCCTTTTCGTTTAACATTTTGGCATTGAATACATATAATATTTCCTTGTTGTATGCATATAATATATACTGCGACCACAGGCATTTGTTTTCATAGTGTTAAAAAGTCGGACAGATGACGTTCATGTGGAAGGCAAAATCATAATAAGACATCATAGACGGATACAATGACAGTACGTACCTTTTTAAAAATACTTAATTAAATAATGTTAACATACGTTAACTATAATAATCTATTATGAAATATTTTAGATACTTTTTTTTAAAAGTTTTTAAAAAAACAAAAGCTTATATATTTCTAAAAAATCAAGGATCATAGCCATTTTTTAATTCACAATCATTTGGTTGTGTTTCATGTGCTGAAGTAGTCGCGGAATTTGCAAAACACACAAATAATGCATGGTCTTGATGAGCAATGTGTTCATTCTTCTTAAGCGAACGTCCTTACATATAGGACTTTATTAAACAACAATACACAAGTTACTACATTCAAGCTCAAAGGTAAAAGGTGCATATAGCAGATTTTGAAATCATGCTTACATTTTACATTAACCATATTTGTCAACTGGTAAACATAACTAGCTTAAAAACGATTGCATCATATTTATAATATAATCTGGTTAGCGCCTATGTTCGACGGACCCAATTGGAAATAGTTCTGTCTAATACTTTGTATAAAGGTAAACTTGTTTTAAACTATCAATACATGTTTTAAGACACTCTGTATTTCAAAACAGTTATATCACTTTGCAATTTGTTGTGAAAATTAAGTAAAACCCAAGTGCCGATCCAAGCGGTTAGACACGAACACTATAAAATAAACATGCCACTACAAAGGCATTTGTTAGAGTCATCGTACTTAGGCATCCTACCTTTATGCACTGAACTTTGAAATGACACGGTCTATGTGAGTAAAGAGTTGTGCGGGTCATCTGTCGCTTATGCCAAAGAATATATAAATGATATATACATGTATTTTATGGGTATCATTCACACCTTTCAACTACTTTTATATCACAATCTTTATGGTAAGCACTGCTTTTGTTTCATGAATCTCCAAAGATTACCACAAACATTGCACGAACGTCTTTCGTCGATATGATTTTGTTGCTGTACAATTAGTTGTGAGTGACGTTTATTGTGTTTGTTGGATCTAAATCACAATGCCGCGTGCCCCATTGTCCTTTCGATTTGTGGATTGCCACTAACTTCTCTTTCATTGAGCGTCTTTAGTTAACTTCAATTGACAATATAAACACTGATACGACTGAATTATGATAATTCAGAATTGTTTTCAAACGTTTTCCACATGTAGCAATTGTAACGTTTTGTTGTTTTGTCAGGTTCTTTCTTGTTCTTTGTCTTAAGGTTACTATGCTCAATTATAACATCTTGCTCTAACTTGAACTTTTATTAAATCGTTCTGAGCAAACACTGCATTGAAATGAAATTCTGCTGTATGTCTGTGGTTCCCGCAAGGAACTTAGTTTACCTTGAACAAATCTCTTCTTAGTGACGAGGGCGGCTGGTTGGCACAAAACGTATCGACAAGAAAAACTATTAAGCCACAAATTGTCAGCGACATAAACAAATGTTGTTACAAAAACAGTGATCTTACTTCAAAATTTGAATCACAGAGCGTTTATATTTCACATGCTTATTGGTCTTGGTAAGGACAAGAACCCTTTTGATTATAAATTCATTAGATTAAAGGTCAAGGTCAGAAGGTTCACTTTTGTAAAAAATAAAACATGTTTTCCGCTCAATATCTTGAGAATTATTTATCATACAACTTTCATATTTCGCATACTGATTAGTTTTGGCAAGAACAAAGGTCAAGGTCACAAGGGTTCTTTTTGTAAAAATGGTTGCCGCTCATTTTCTTAAAAACATTTTGTTACAGAGCTGTCATATGTCAAATGCTGATCGGTCTTGGTGAGGCCATAACACCTATTGATTTTGCATTCACTAGGTTAAAGGTCGAGGTCACAAGGGCCACTTGTAAACAATAATAACATGGTTTTCGCTCATTACCTTGAGAACAATTTATCACAGAGCTTTTATATTTCACATATTGATTGGTCGTGATAGAGACATGACCTTCATTGACATTGAGTTAAATAGGTCAAAGGTCAAGGGCAAAAGGATCAATTTTGTAAAGCAAAATGGTAATCACTCTTTATCTTGAGAACTGTTCATCACAGAGCTTTTATATTTCATATGCTTATTGGTCCTAATAATGCCTTGAACCCTATTGATTTTTGTTCTTTAGGTGAAGGGTCAAGATCACAATGGTCATTTATGTGAAAAACGGTTTCCGCTCATTTGCTTGAGAACTATTTCTCAAAGAGCATTCATATATAATGTGCTGAATGCTCTAAGTAAGGACAATACCCCTATTATTTTTAATTTACTAGGTCAACTGTCAAGGTCAAACTGGACACTTTAAAAAAAACCATTGTAAACACGGTTTCCGCTGCTTATCTTGAGAATTGTTTAAAATCTTTCATATTTCACGAACTATTTTCGATCGAAAGAGCCAGGGGGGCATATGTGTCTTTCAACATTTCTTGTTGTTTATTAATTCTGAAAGTAAACCAGAGTCATGACTCTAAAATTACAGTTCAAAGAGAAATGTTATTGTGCACTGTATTTCACCTATCTCTAGTGAGTAAGATAGTTTCAAGAATAGTTCAATATTTCCAAAATATTAAAGAATAAAAAGGTTCTTGGGCATTGCACTTCTTCCCCATTTTTAATGAGTTCTATTAACATGCATGTAAAAAGCTTCCAAAGTTTTTTTGTTATAGCTATAGAAATATGCCACGGACAACAACAAAATAAATCAATAGGCATTAACAAAGGGCATTGAATTCAAAGATATAGAAAAAATAAGATTCTTTAGGACTGCACTTCAGCTTAAAAAGCTCTATTCTTTTATGAAATTTCAATAAGCGTTCTCTTGCACAATGGACAGTTCCACGACTGTCAATCATGATCATTTATAACAGTACATGGTCAATTTTAATCCAATAGATTAACATTATATTGTCAGGTGACAATCTGACCTAGAAAACACAAAAAAGACCCCTTCACAAGCCTTCACAAGATCAAAGCAAATCTACCGCATTGGGCGGAGTTTTAAATTTTGCGGAACGGTGCATTGTATTATCTACTAAAGTAAGCCCCCACCCTAACAAATCCGATCATTGTCTATTCATCATAGAGAAGGACTGCTGTCATATCCCTTGCCCTTGAAATTATTTTCCAGTGTTCCACAGCTAATCAGGGGGCACATTTTTTCTAAAACAAAGTAAAGTGTGTTTGGCGTTGTTGTTATCCGTTTTAATCAATACTCTAACTCCTGTATATCATGTTTTTAATAAAGCCCAAAGCAGATCCATTGTGTTGGATCAATTTAATGTCCATATTTTTATATTCCAGCCAGTTTTATATGATAAACATGTACAGCATATTTTAAACATTTTTTAACAATATATATATATATATATATATATATATTATATTATATATTATATATATATATATTGTCAGCTTTAAAAAAAAACTGAATAAAACCTAACCATGCATACTTTTAAATGGTGGGTTTGCCTTATTAAAACTTATTTTCTATTACACTAGAATCTAGATTATGACCAAAATCTAAGTAAAGGATTAAGAGAATTTTGCTTGTTTTAAAAGGTTTGGTATTAAGTTGTCACTAATTATCTTAATTCCTTCTTTAGTTGAATAACCACTAAACAAACAAAAACATTTCTACCACTTCTGTGGTAGTCTTTTGTTCATGTGATAAGGTTGATCACAAACAGGAAGTATGCTTTATTTTGTATTTACTAGGTAAGCTCGCCACCTGACAATATAATCCTAATCCTTTGGATTACAATTGGCAATGTACATTTATATTTATAAATGATCATGATTGACAGTTGCGGAACTGTCTATTAAAATGGTTTAAAGCTCTAATTCTTTTACGAGTGCTTTTTTGCGCTTATTATTTTATTTATTGATTAATAATAGTATACATGTAGTTATGTTTGGGCTGATCAATTAAAAAGTAAAAAATCACAACACCTATCCATCTTTTTAAGTGGTTACTGCATGTGCAGTTGAAATGTGCAGTAAAAATAAGCAGTTTGTTTATAGGCAGAAAATTGAAGAAAAAAGTCATTATTGATTTATTCATATTTTTAGATGAACAGTATCAACTAGTAGGGCGTTTGCTTAAACAAAAACTTACACAAGGAGATGAAAAATAAACAAGGTGAATAATAAAGTCTACCATTACCGGTAATTAAAAATATGTACTGAGCTCTGTTAATGAAGTGTAAAATCAATCAAACAGTAATGTTTTACATTTCGCAGTGTTAGAGCATACCTTTACAGGTTACTGCCATAGGTTGCATAGATGATAAATCACTTGGTACAGAAGAAGGGTTGAGGGTGAAATTCACCACATCCCTTGCGTATGGTCTTTTTTGGCTGCATACAGTATCATAGCAAAAACCTTTTTATTATATTAAATTTTAAAATGTACGTATCCGTGCACTTTCACCAGTCCAAACTATATTTTTGTTTACACTTTTATTTATGTGTTCACAACAGATCATGTTTAAGTCTTAATACGAATCAGATGTTGAAAATATGCAAAAGCGAAGCCAACACATGCCGACATACATTTAATGGTGCATCTGACTTATAATGCCATTCTATTTCATAAAAGGCTACATTTTGAATTACATATTTGTTCTCATATTGAAAAATACAAAACATTTTAACACAGTGGTTTCCTTCGATAGATCTACAAAACATTTAAAACATAGGTCTAAATTATATTTTAGGTAAGAACTTTTCAACCCAAAATTCTGTGCTTTAGTCCCTTTAAATTTCCCCAAAACCCCTCGTAAAACGTCAGTATATGATGATTTCTGGTGAACCATTAATGACGATATTCTCCCACCCCCAATTATCATGCAGGCCGCAAAAATTGTTCGCCGGTTTTGTGCTTAATTTACTGCATTTCGTTGCGCCTTTTAGGTGCAAACGTTTATATTTATTACAAGCAATCGTTGCCATGGTAACATGAACACTAAGAACAATATTGGTCAAATGGTAAAATAATGCTAGGATTGAACATTATGTACAATTAAGTTTAATAAATCACAGTTTAATACGTTTATTGTGGTGAAAATTGTAATGAAGGTACGGTTGTAAATTTTGAGAATTTCAAAAATGGAGTTATCTTATAACAAGAAATGTCTTTGAAAAAAGACAAACGGCGTTGGCTTAAAAAAAGAAAAAAATAACACACGGCTAAGTACTTGTACATAAATCTTACACAGATGACAGAAAACTTTGAATGATTATTGTTAAGGATCAGTAGCAAACTGGCAAATCCATGAAGCGCGCTAGCGCTTCTTGGGTAATTTGCCAGTTTGACCATTGCGTTCATGATCCAATAAATGCACCCAGAATGAAATTCAATCCTTATATTTACATTCTTAAATAAAGAAATGCGCTATATTTAAATTCAATTTTTCATTAAAAGTGCTTGTTTTAAGTGAATAAAAAAATTAAAAAATTAAAAATAAATAACCTTGTCAGCGGGAGGAAAAAGCTGTTCTTTCTTCCTTCATTACACATTCTAATTATTTATTACGCGCTATAAATAGAACTTCCAGGTGAATAATTATTTCTTTAAAAATCACGGGTCGCAAATCGAAACAGTTAGT
>Ga0224511_10003803_pt1 | contig 11085 bp, 4 predicted proteins | sample SF_May12_sed_USG_2_FD_169988 | JGI IMG/M metagenome (GOLD analysis project Ga0224511, IMG submission 169988) | Sediment microbial communities from San Francisco Bay, California, United States - SF_May12_sed_USGS_8_1 | ecosystem: Environmental > Aquatic > Marine > Sediment | place: USA...
CCATGGCTTGAATCAAAACTTTGTATACCCACAAAGTTGCACCACATGTAGAAACAAACTACATGCATCATATTTTATTAGCTTATTAGCATTGAGGCCATAACTATTAACACTTCTCTGAATTACTAGTGATTTCTATTGTGAAATTTTGACCCTGCGGACCAACTCAAAAGGTCACCTTTGATAAAGTCACAAAGCTAGCTAGATGTGCGCACCCTTTTTTCTTTGAACCCTATAACTCATGACTAGCAATTGATTACAGGATGATGAGAAAGTAATCGCCTAAAACTATGAAACCCATTACAAACCAACCCAAAACCAATGGGTAGACTGGCTAACCCACCACACTGCGGTTTCATATTAGAAGAACCTTAGCAGAGTGGCAGAAAGTTTTTTGTTTGGCAGCTCTATATGGATCACTTTTAATGCAATAAACAGCAGTTAGGAAACCAAACTTTGTCAAGATGCAATAGACCTATATCACCTTGGATTATTCATGCTTTTATGGACGATGGGCAAGAGCGCCCGGGAAGAAGGCAGTGAGATAGACTTAGAGAAACCTGACGCGATGATTTGCTGGGGGGGGGGTTGGTTTGAACTCTGAGGGTGATGCAGCCGCTGCCGCAGATGATAGAAATGAGCATTGAAAAGTACAAAAACAGCAATTTTTTAGATACGCCCCGAAATGGCAGGATACCGAAAACACACAGCTGATTCACACCGGTTACCAGGCACAAATTATCTCAAGAAATAGCAAAGAGCGGAGGTCTGAGTGACACGCTATGCATCATTGGCTTTTCGGAAGGAATTTACATAACTTACAAGCCTATAAAGAGACTACGGGGCATTGCGATAGTGCCAATCGCTATGGCCTACTGCTGGCTTATTACGCGTGATAGTGGCGCTAAATAGAGCATTGCATCTATTGATCTGTTGAAAATTCCCTGAGCATTTGACTGACGCATTAACTTTCTTGCATGGCCGAACATACAATGAATTTCTGATGACCCGTTATCCAAATCGCTCTTTGTCGTCTCGCGTTTCCTACTTATTTTGTATGGGTGTATTTGGGATATAATTTTAAATGTATCAGTGCTTATATTAGCGAAAGTGGAAGTTCTATATTGTATAATTAGACCTCCAATTCCTTTCTGAAAAGGGTTATCTGTCTGAGCTCGCATAGCATTGATGGCAATTAGACATTACTGTCTACTACTTTGCTAATGGTGTTGCATGCCATTGGTGAACATGGTGCTTTGTACAAACATTGTTCTACAATGGAGCCAGCTGCTATGATCTTCTATTTATTTACCACATTCAGAGTGAAAATAACATTATTAATTACCAGTCAATCAATATTGGATCTACTACTCCAAGATCCAGTTACAACTTGAGTTTAATTTTGACTCCCATGAAGTAGTATATAACATCAGTGGAAACAACAAACATATTCAGATGAACCAGCAATCGTTTGACAGTTCTTGTTGCAAAAACTGCTCGCTGCTGTTTCGTTGAAAGTAAAAGGAGGCTGCAAATACGTGCCTATATGTGTGACATTGTGTGGTGGGCGCATGTGCTTGCAGGTGTCAATAACCGGCAGTCACCTCTAACTGCGTCATGAGAGACCAGGTGCTTGCATCCAGTCATCATGTTTTAGTAGCCAGTACTACCAGGTTACAGTGCAATGTTCGTACTCATAGCAGATAGCGGAATTGTTCAGTGGTTAGAGAATTGGATTCTGGGTTCAAGGTCTGCGGTTCCTACTGAGTGTTTGAGGTCGTTTCATAGTATCCCTTTATATGGTATAATATAAAATCATGCTCGTAGTATCTGATTATGTTCATAAGACCATCTTATTTTACATGGATGGTTTGTTTTCAGGATGATCCATGGTTTGCCCCATAGAGCTGGTACTCTATGAGTGGGTCTCCTTTATATAACATTGTGATCCGAATTCAATAATGGAGAAAGCATAAAATTTTTAACCAAACCCCAATCATTTGATTCAATGCCGAATGTGTTACATTGTGTGGTGGGCGCATGTGCTTGCAGGTGCCACCGTTTTTCCATCTTTTGCCATTTGTCTGGATCTTTCCTCTGAACGGTACAGAGTCATACGCGACCAGACTATCTCCGCTGTAGGTCTCCAAATGTAATTTGATTCATTGGGAGTTTATTTGATAATCATTTCTGTGAGTATTACTATCAAGTTCAATGATGTCATCTTCATTACCTGTCTACGTCTGCAAGATTACGGGTGAAATGGTGTGAAAAGATTTGTTGTCACTGTGAGTGAGAACTTTGGCACACCAGATTATCCCATAGGCTGAACAAAATGAGAACATCTTGGTTAATTGCCCATCAAGGCCCCAGGGGAGAACAAAATGAATGGCACCTGACGCATGTCGAGTTAGGTAACCAGGGTCTGGTGCCTCAGATCCGCCATGCCAAATGTTGGTGGTTGTGCAAGTGAAGTTATTTTATTGAAAGTTTAGCAATAGATGAGATATTTAAAGAATGCTATCTAATTCGGTATCCCGGGGTTATATAAATAGAACTACAGGACAGGATATGGGGATTTGAATGAGTGATAAAGCATAGCTATTCTAATGAAAAGCGGCCTTATGTCAGTCTCAGTAGACTGATTGTCTGCTAACCTCTGGATGTTGGGAGTCTGTAGTAGCCATGCATGCATTTCCTTTGAATGAGTATGAGTATGAGAAGCAGCCATGGCTTAGTGAAGGAGCAGGCGTGGCTTACTGCTTAGAATACAAGATTTGTATTATAATGAGTCGTCTGTTCCAATCCCAGAAAACCATATATGGTGTTAGGAGAGGTATTCGACATCACTTCCGAGGTTCAACGAAGTCTATCTGTTTGTTAACCAGGGAGCAAACTCTAAGACTCAATTGACTGTAGAGGGAAGAACAATGTGGAGTATAAGCAGAAGCAACAAAAGGCCAGTACGAGAAGCCAATAAGAGGATGAGCAAGTCACCAGACAAATTACCACAATGATTTTGATTAATGAGATTCTAGAAATCATTACAATGCAACTATACAATGACTGGTATGCAAAATATCAACAATGTTCATGCCATTGAGGGTCTAACTAATCTTTTATGGAATTCATGCATTGAAAACAGTAGCAGTAAAATAATCTCTTTGGCGTCCACACTCAAAATAAATTGTTTTCATTTCAAACCAGTCTAAAATCAGGAGGAGGGGGGTATTAGCTATACATTGCAAAAGATACAATTGATGCCATCCAAATCAATTATTTTACAGAATGATTCAAAATTCGTATGAACCAGATTTCATGGATTTTCAGTGGTTTTATGGTTTAGTTTTCACCACTTTGCAACCTCATGAATTCTAATGGACCACCACTTCCTTGCCCATTACCAAGCCCAACAATCGGCTACCTTGGACGCTTTCGGGATCAGAGTAACAAATTTTCATTGTCTTTTTCCGGGTTTACTTGGCCATTCATCAACGTATATCCTCAAGGATTATGTGACCAATGATATCCATACATGCTCAAAAACCGATTCTCATCCGATATTTTTTACATTTTTTGTGAGCTTCGTGGTGTAATCGCTCTGACAGTTCACAACAAGTCTGAGTTAAGATGGTTTTACTACACACATTGCATAGTTCACCCGAATATTCGTTGCCTTGCTGAGTCCTTGGTTTGCGCTAATTTCGTGGGGATCATCATCAAGGTTATTAGTCACCGAACCCGAACCAAGCACCGGGAGGTTCAAATCATTACCAAATTTTTATTGTTTATAAGCTAAGTTTGTTTCAAGTACTTGCTGTGTACTGTAACAGTATATCGTAATCCTTCAAACATATGGTCTGACTCAGTTGTCAATGAATAATGCTACAGTAGCCTAAAAAATTGGTCACACGTTGCCCTACTACACTGCAAATCAGACAATTACTTATGTAAAATGGAGAAGTTCACTGGGTTTAGAGTCGGTCATGACCTAGCATTTATATTTCTTATCACTTCAAACATACAGCCAACGACAACATTGCATTGTTTCCACCTCATTGCCTATTAACAAGCAATATTTGCTCACACTGCAAAGATGTTTTATTTGCTTCAGATCTTTACTCTGCACCTGACTGGCTTTGATAACTGAATGCGGGTGCTACCGCGACCTGACTTCTATCTTACACTCGTTATGATCCGGGTTGCTGTTGTGTGAATCAGACAAACTTTGATAAGACTATTATCTATCAGATAATAAACAGCTTTCTGGTGCAACGAGTTTTGTTCCTTCAATCCTGTACACAATAGCCCTTCACTCGTGAACGCGTGTGTAAGGCCTCCCGCTGACTGGTTGGTTGTCTAGCAGCTGTGGTAGTTGCAGCGAATGGCTGTCTAGAGTGAAACTGGATCCGGTGTGATGCCAATCAGCAGAACACACCACCTGGTACGATGGATGTGACACTTTTGTCACTTCAAGTGATTAGGTAATGAGGTACCAATACTGCAGACAGCCAATCGGGCCAGTAGGTGATAATTCTAATAAGAGGTACTCAATCGGGTGTGTATAATCTTTTGTCCCCATCTACCCATGCAGTACAGGATAAATCTGGACAATCAACTATGATCATCTTTCGGCTTTGCAGTGCGCCCTCTGAGGGCTTTGCCTGTTCTCACTACCTGGTGCATGTGAAATAGGTGCTCGAAAATATTTGCGTATGAGCTACGCTGAGCTGAAACAACTTAACGGTATCAAAATCCTGAGTTCACTAGGTCAACGTCCTGAACGCATTTCTAAATCGGTACCAAGAAATAGGGAGAGCTCAACGACTAGAGCACTTAACTCAAGATCAAAGGCCCTAGTCACGCTGAGTGCCTACTATGAGAATGAGCTACACACCAAAGTTCTAGCTCTTACCTCTCCAGCAAGGAGGTCCATTAAATAGAATGGCCCAGTAGAACAATAAAAAATGCATGAACCTCTGCAATACTGCGGCAGGATTCATACAAGGTGCTTTGTTATAGGACTGAAATACATGTATAAGGGTATGCATTGGAGCCCACCTAGAGGACTGGGCATCAGTGTGAAGTTCTAGCTGCACTTTGAAGTAATGTGATCAATATTAGCCCTTAACATAAAATTCAAATAACTTGTGCAGAATAGTCGCTATATCACTATGCATGCAGGCAACAGAGTTTCAAGTCAACAAAAGCTAGTGACTTGAATCTTGTTTTCAGTAAATCCGCATGAAACCAGCTAAATGACCTGACCTGCTGATAACCGGTTGAGTATTTCGGTCAAGACAAGGCTACAAAATTCTTGGTTCGCATCAAGCGATACATTCGATTTTACCACAATGAGTATATGAGATGAAACTGCTTGCTCAACAATTAACAGTGTAATATTTGACAATTCATATCCAGGTGACTACGTCCTGTTTTGTCAAGCAGATACGTCTACTAGTACAGCAAAAGAACGTCTGATCTCCTTGGAGTGGGTACGGATTGGTTATTGAGTTAAACTTGTTCGGAGCCCTTGGGGCAACCTAGTTGGCTTTGAGTTGTGCATTACCATGCAGCCAAGTAGCATTGGCATTTCTGTGACCTTGCTGTCAGGCCTCCGGGCAGAATGTGCAAGGTGCAGTGCTCAACTCGCAAACAAAAGCAAACGGTTTAGTCAACAAAGGCTGCCAGTACCGGAGTCTGATATTGCTATGGTTGGTTCTGCTCCACCACTGGGGGTGCAAGCTGGTATTGCTCATTGCCAGTTCTGGATGGAGAAGGGTTGACAGTGAGAAGCACATCAGTTAGTAAAATTATGCCAAATTGTTCGGACACCGAGATCCCACTCCCGAGATCATACTTTGGGAGGAAGCCAGTAGGGGCAATGTTTTATAGGAATCAGAGAGTACGGAATCCTCCATTTGGTGGACATCCCCACTCACCTGAAAGCTCTCACAGATAGGGGCTAACATCGGGTGGTTTTGACCACAACACTGAGCCAGCAACTCGGCTCCAACTTCAGATATATGCTCATCAATATACTACAAAACAAAGGCATGAAGTTGCGTTGACACGCTCTAACCTTGTCAAACGGGATGGTTACTGTATACGGAGAGGTGCCGGTGGCTAACAAGTGCTTTTAGAAGCTGATAGCATCAAACAGGTTTTTGATATCAGGGTGAGTGACGGATGTAGTATTACCTTGGCACTAGGTGGGACCGTGGATTCGCCGAGCTATTTATGGAACAGGAAGGGAGTACACAGGTAAGGGTACAATTCAAGAGTTGTGACATCAATTCAACAAAGACCAAGCATCACAATAACAGTATCAATCAAGCTTTGATGGGTTTGGTATCAACACCCACACTCAGCAAAAACCTAGGTCCTGGGCAGGATATACCGATTGCATAAGTTGTACGTATATCCTAGTTGGAAGTTCTGTACCCAGATCTAGCAGCCCATTCGCTTGGAGTGAAGCCAACAATTTGCTCCAAAGTAATCGGATTGTGTGCACCATTTATGACTGTCGGTAACCATGTACTACTCAAAGTTGGGCCAGCCTGTAGCATTTTTATTATGGAAGCCATATCTTGACATGACATCACAAGACCACAGACTAAACAGGGTGCATGAGGTGACAATGTAACCTGGCAATCAGCATGCACGCATCTATGGGTTTCTGTTGGAACCATAATGGTATATGTCTATCGGTAGTATCCAGCTTCAGATTGTATCATTTCAGACTGTATTGAAGCTCGCCAAAATGACAATGACAAAATAATACCCATAAGTTATGTGTTTAGCGTCATTTACATTGGTAGCAAACAAAAATCCAATGGCGTAAACTCAACTGACTCCAAAGTCTTTCATTGCTTGATGGCCACCTTATTAGTCAGATCTTACCACCAGAGGTAGTTCTAGTTGCAAAAAAGAATGAGGCCGACCGATAAAGAATGCATTCTTCTTTATAGGACATGCTGGTGCAAACAGAAACTCTTCCAATGATGCACCCTGGGAAACGCCTAGTCAACAACGTGTCAGTAGACCAATTTCTGCAAACCGTATTCCCTGTGTAAAGAAATTTCGTATCTACAAGGTAGAACAGCTATATACCAGGGATGGGGCAGAAAATGGACTACCACATGAGTCTGTTTGGGTTTCCCAGAGCGAGTCATTAGAAGACTTTCTGTTTCCACCCGTGCACCCTATAGAAAAGGTAACTCTGTGGGCGACCATTTATAGTTTTCAAAGTTGTGATTCGAAACTGACCAAGGCGTTACAAGAGAGAAAGTTTTTGCCTGAACTGGGAATCGACCCATGGATCCCAGGTCTAAGGCCCAGTACATAGTACACTAAGCCCTCGCTCCACCCTACTCTCAGCGACCTAAAGATTTTGAGTGCACCCTCACTGCTGAGACTGAGTACAGTCACCGCGGCACTGCTGCGACTCACTTATTCACATTATGGTAATTGGCGGGAAAGTTTTTTAATGATTAGATAGGCAACAGATGTGTAACATTATGTAAATGCTAAACAATAAACCTTCCCATGGTTAGCCTGGGTATTAGTCAAATCAGGAGTCAAGGAAACACACAAAGCTACTAGAATCTTTACTTTTCGTTGGACATTGTTCGACTCACAGTCATGGCCAGTTTGCATAACTCTTGCAGCTATGGTAAAGCATTGCTATAACAAGAAGAATGGGCCGGGTATGTAAAATTGCATGAGTCCAAGCATTATAATTACCTGATAGAAACATCACTACCCAATGCAAACATTGGGCAAGATAAAATCAGATATCTAACACAACATCAACAGGGAGAATGAATTGAAATGCCAACATACATTTGTCTAAGCAGAAGTTTTGGGATGCCGCATGTAACAAACATTGCTGACTCATTCGACATGTATTTGTATGTGTCACTTAATTCAGTGTTGCATTTACTGTGCACAGGGCAACAGGATCAGCTGCTAACAGTATATATTTTTAGGGGTCAGTACCAACAAAACTAACCTGGTATAGAGAATCATTAGTTGTTGCAGATTGCAATTATAGATCGCGCAGCGCGTGTCTACAGATGCATGCTCACACCTTCATCATGCGATCTCAATCATGCCGACTGGATCAACATATTCGACCAAGTTTTGGCTTGACAGAACCTTTCCCATGATTAATCAATCGAACGCTACCAGTGGAAACATTTGACTCAGAATTAGCAGAGCCATGATACAGTGATACCTTGGCCATTGGTGAGATTGATTTAAGGTGACTTTAGCTGGCTGCTCAACTTATTTTCACTTCACCTGCATGCTGATCTGATCAAAACCATCAACGTACAGATGGCGCCTACAGAGCTATCAGAAAACAGGAAATAGTGAATGATAAGTTTCCATTGACTGTGAGGGCGCCAAAATGACCAACAACATATCGCTGGTTTGTTGTTACAGGACTGATAACCTGCCAACACAAACGTGGAAGTGATAGGCCTCTACTAGATGAGCTATTACTGGTTGTTATTGTTTGGTATCCTATAAGCAAAATATACTGCGAGTATAGTGATGATGCCCAGTGAGTGCCATGTGTCTGTCTGTGCTCCTGATGATCTAGGATGCCATCTGCTTTAAAATTTCTTGGGTGAAAGCGAGGTGAGCAGGCATTAATTACATATTTAGCAATAGAGACCAGCCCCAGGAGATCCATACAACAGGATGGCAGAGTACCTCCTTAGAATTATCAAACATCTTTTTTTATCTCTGTCTAAGGTTGAAACGAGGAAACATCTGCAGTACTGAAAAGATTTCCAATTGCATGAATCACTATCCCCAAAACTGGAAAGAAAGAATCCGAACAAATCATCAAAACTTGAGAACATTTTAATGACCCAATGAAGTGAAGATAAATGAAGGCATTTGTTATAATTTCCTTGAAGCCAGTGATTGATGTTACAAAGGATAGAGATATAGCTGATGAAGTATGATACCCTGGGAAGATATGGAGCCAGTGTACAGCCCATAATAGTGAGCAGCGGTGGGTATTGCATTCGGCCCGCGGTCAGATGGCCCTGGTTTGATTCAAAGTTTGTGCGACGGTGTGTTCGCTCTCCCTCAATGGATGTGGATCGCAAAGGAGGCCCATCCATAGAGTGTGCCTTGAGTGTCCCTGTCGCTAACACTTGGAACAGATCCGACTGCGCGCTGACGTTGTCGAAATGTTGAACTTTCATGCGAAGAACATCAGGCACTCGCTGATTAATTTGTTAGCTTTTTTTAATCCTGATACTGAACCGGAGCATTTCTATACCCTGATTCTGGCCTGTCAATTTGTTATTTCTTCTTGTATGATGTCTTCACTGTTATGGTGAAGGTGCCAGATTAGATACTTTTTTTTCCACCAATTGCGGCCAAGTATGAACCACCACGAGCGGGTCGGTATCAACGCTCCACCTCATCGTTAGGCTTGCCTTTGCCTTCAGGTACAATTGAATTGGGGATCTCATACTCACAACGGGAGCCCGCCATGACCGGGATTCGAACCCAGGTTCCCCTCACCAAACCGAGCGCTACACCAGTGCGCTTTCCCCACCGATTCGTGAAGTTTCATTGACCATTTTGAAAACAAGGCTCTGTTATATGTGTAAAATAAAATAAATCCTATCCTATTCTATTAACTGCTAAAGGCCCATTCCGAGAGCGTGTGTGTGCAACTACTTCATTCCATTAATCTGCCATTACCACTTTGCCATGCATCCATACTGATCTTATAGAATGCTAAAGGGGGTCATTGCCACTACAAGGGCATGTTAATAGCCATGCCCTGTATTAACCGTCCATCACAGCTGATTATATCGCCATCAGCCGCCTGCTAAAGTAGATTTACACCCGCGTAGACAAACCCTCAAGGTAATATTCCTGGTTAACCTGTCTGGAGGTTCGTGGTGAAAACGGTGACTGTCTGGTTTTCATGAAGTTTGTGATGGGTTGGGAAGGGGGTGGCATTACTTTTGTTTACACATTTGACAGTAATGAACAATTGTGTTGGTATTTTTGGACAGTATCTTTAGCGGTACCAGTGACATAAAGGTGCCACTGATGGTACATGATTGGATAAAGGTAATGTGAAACCATAGATCCCATACAACAGAAATGGTCTCTCTAGGCATGCCTTTCCCTCCACCCTCTAAACCTCAGTGTAAGTTAGAAGTTGAAGCCTGGGAAAAGTGGTTTGACGCATTCCATGAATAGCTTTCTTAAATAGGTAGGTGGTGGCAGACCAAAGATCACCGATTTCTTTGGTAAACAGATCTTGGAGAAATTCATTTCACGTCTCATCCCAGAGAGTGTCCAATCATGTAACAACTATGACAAGTATGAATTATATCATAATTCATCAACTTAAGGTACAGTGCGCTATAAGACCATCTTATGACCTTCTATAGCACCATATTTAGAATTAGGAGGGTAACTACATAGCACGTAGGTCAGTGGTGCTATATATTCTCTGCATCTGCACAGTGACACAAAGGATATCACTGATCTGCGCTGTAGTTATTCTCTTTGTCACAATTCCATGGCGGTACATACCTTGTTGACACAATTCAATTGTCTAGAGAAGTGATGTACTGTGACTCTTGAACCAGGAAGTTGATGCTGTAGTGTTAATCATGTTAATCATTTGTCAAGATCATAGGGTTATCCTAATCTTGGAGTCAGAACGGAACTGGGCTCTTTTTTTCCTTTTTCTTCTTTCGTATCCTGACCAGTGTCAGGGGTTTGCAGAAGGTCGCCTACTGAGTCTATTTGACTCAGCATTTCCCAAGATGCATCATTATAAAAAATTTTCCTTGTACCCACTTGGCCCATAGAGAACGTAACTCTATGGGGAGGGCCTCCTTTGTTCAACGTCGGATCCGAAACCGAGGGTGTTGCGCAACTTCGAAATCAGGGACCCGGGGTCCAAGGCCGAATACATTATCCACTAAAGGCGCTTTTATAGTTCACTTTGCGTCTGCTCTACCTCGGACCAAATACAGTCTGTGTCTGGTCTGACATTTGATCTAGGATCCCAGGACCATTTTACAGATCGGA
>Ga0224511_10003804_pt1 | contig 11083 bp, 4 predicted proteins | sample SF_May12_sed_USG_2_FD_169988 | JGI IMG/M metagenome (GOLD analysis project Ga0224511, IMG submission 169988) | Sediment microbial communities from San Francisco Bay, California, United States - SF_May12_sed_USGS_8_1 | ecosystem: Environmental > Aquatic > Marine > Sediment | place: USA...
CCCCCCAATATTTTTCATGACTGTAACAATGTGGTATTTCAACATTTTTGGAGAAGTCATTTAAGTAATTAATAATTAAAAACCCCAGAAAAATCCGAAAACACACAAAGTTTTACTTATGTCTGTTGCGTCTTTGTATACTCCGTGTTTGGTGATGTTCTGTGTGTTTTGTACGGGCCATTTTGTCATGGTGCCATTAAACATGACTTGTCCACATTGTTAACAACATTTTTGTTATTTGTTATGCGAGTTATTGATGTTTAATATTTTATTGTTTGCCATACTAGGTACAGAGATTCCCCTAGAATCTGCTAAAGGCATGTCAGACGGTACTTGGAATAGGACTTTCCCTTGTTGAATGGTGCAATTTGACGTATATCTGGGAAATGCCGACTCCTTTCTATCACAATTTAATATGTCTTTATGACCAATTAACCATGTCAAACATAGAAACCATGCCAAAACACAGGTTTTCACAATTAATGCATGTCAAGCTCGACAGTCCTAGGGGAAACTGAGTTATTCCTTGCTTCACGAAGTGCATTTGGGGCTATACAGGACTCCCGTCATATCTGTTTTTCATCATAACTAAAATTTTCTGATCACCGCTTTAGCTCCATAACTTGGAACAACTACTGACTTTTAAAAGGTGACTCTGTGGACCAATTAAATTGCATGACTTTGAAAAACGTTGCTCATATTACCCGATACCCATGTTCACACTAAACATTGCAAAGATACATGTAAGTCAATTTCATGTTATAATAAGAGTCTAAGGGAGGAAAGGAAGAGAATCACACCATCTGTTTGGTTACTGCAGTGTATTATTCACCTTCACTGATAACTCTTTTTAATGATGTTTTTATATTTTTACTAATGATGCTTCAATATCATATTATTTCATGATTCCAATACATAATTTGTGTAAATATCATTGAAATAGGAAATGATAACCGTCAACACATATGCATGATATAAAAAACTCCTAATTCACATTTGTGTTCACATTTTATGAAAGTAAAAGATTTTAACATGCACTTCGAAAACAAATTATTTTTTTTATAATTTTAGCATTCTCATTATAATCATTTAAATATTCAATAAAATTAGTTGTCTGAATATCATTTAAATAAAAATGATGGCATGCATACTATTACAAAATGTTTAAATATCTCAAAATTCACATTTGTGTTCAAACTTTCAGGAAAATAAAAGATTTAAAACAATGCTTGTTATTGTCTTATTATCTCACCTGAGCACTTAATGTGTTGGGATGTGTTGTCATTTATTTGGCAATGGACTTACTGTGTACCAATTGTGACTAGCGTTCACAAAAGTTCCCAAATGTTGCACAAACCATTTACAACACTCACTACAGCTTGACAACCCTTCCTTTTAAAAGGAAATTTTATAATACTTTAGGAAGACAACCAATGGGTTATTAGTAGCCATGATTTCACCAGTTATTTCCCTTAGTTTTAAGAGCGGTTCCCGGCTTACGCTTGTGTAGTGTTTGTGATACATTGTTGCAGACGGCATATTAATTTTAGTGTTTAAATTATAGGTATTACACTAGTAGACTAATTTTAAATGAAAACCAGTCTTCCCACTAAAGCCTCTGAATGAAAATACACCTTCTAAAATGTTGTTAAAATCGCAAGCAAACAGGTTTGAGGTTTGTTTTTTCTTTTTACACAGTAGCTACTGCATTTGGCCAAAAGTTTGTGATGGTTCTCATTTTGTTAAAATGTTCGAAATAACTTTAGCGTAGAGACATACGAGTGGGCAATTGCCAAAAACAGTACAATTAAACTGATAACAGGGAAAATCCCATGGAAGCATAGCCTGCAAGGCGTGCGATTTTTGACAAAACATAAATACTATTTTAACATAAAAATTACTTTACAACAAGAATTATGGCATATCAATTTTTAATGATCGCTCTTGATAAGATCTTTCAGAGTATGTTTGGTGTTGTAGTATTGAATCATTAGAAATGCTCGTTTTAGGACTTCAAACATAGTCGTTTTAATAAAAAACAAAGAATGGCCAAACAATTGAGTACGTAACCAATTAAGTCAAAACATGTCATCTAGATGCGCGACTCTTTCGACAGAAGATTTACACTTGCTTGACGCAGAGAAAGACTCATAATCGAAGTTTAAATTTTGATATTATGCAGTTTCCAAATTGCACTAATATATTGTATTTGTCGATGCTGTGCTGTTATTTGTTCTTTAATAAATATCTATGTTAGTGTTTTGTTCGGTTTCGGTGGAATACTATTTTTTGGTTCACGAATGATAACGTGTGAATAACAAATGACCACGTGTGAATTACAAATGGTTTCCTCTCAAAACTATAGCAATATTTTTATTTTATGCTTATTTATAATTTGCATCGTATCTATTATCGGATTTATTTCCCCGTATTAAGCCCAAAATCATTAAACCAAATAACCACCTGCTAAACGAGGATTCACACGTATACTTGCTATAAATTAAACTACCGAAAACAAAACAATAACACAATTTTTATTGATAATGTTTAATAACCAAAGAATAACCATGAATCACACACAACAAAATATAAATTAAACAACGTTAAAAAAACTTCCATTTTCCGTACGCGAATGTGTGCTTACTACGTAGTACAAATAATAATACTTGTAGGAGATTTCTAATGACGTCATAAAATTGCAAGAATTTACGTCACATTCATAACCAAGTTGGCGAAACGCAGCTTCACTGTTTAACACGCATGTGTATCTTATATTCATTAATTTGAAATATACATTAAAAACTACATGTATTTGAAAGGTTGCGAACTTTTTCTTTATACATACACCTTTTCAATCTTAAAAAAAATACTTTTCGTGACAGTAAAAAGACAACAATGTTTATTTTAATGAATGTGTCTTACTATTGAATTGTTATATAGGTGTGTTGTGAGTATGTGCAAGTCTGAACGTGTACATGTATGTTATATTTCCTATTTAATATAAATTGAAGAAAACTTCAAGGACAAAGCCATATTTGTAACAATTGCAATTTGTAGTACTTGGCAATAGCAGCAAAGTCACGAAATGCACGACAACAAACAACAACAAATGCAACAACAAATCAAAGCGCTAAAACACACTGGTACATACGAGAATTGAGGCAAGTTTAGTATGAACAATATTTTATATAGTAATTGTATTAAATGGATATAATCGTTGTTAATGTAGTTGTCCAATTCATATTCTTCTAGAAAGGTTGACATTGTTGTTCAGATTATCTTCAATTTATATTAACATTTCTTTTATGAGATTTTAAAACATACATTATCACAACGACCACCTTAACCATCGCCACAACCACCACCACCACCACCAACAACAACAACAACATCATCAACAACAACAACAACACCAACAATCAAATTAACAAAAGCATTAACAACAACAGCAACCACAACACCTCGGTGGGTCAAACGCGCAGTCTTTCTATGTTGACCTTATGTTGTTAAAGGCTTTCAGATACCTGTATTTACTTAGAACAACTGTTTCTGGTATATGTATGGTGACGTCAAGTGTACTTTGTTTTTGATGCTCCATGTATAATAATGTCTGTACAATTTACCGTCTAGCAGCAACTACATATTACATTGTCCATGGACAGGTGTTTGCCGTAGCAAATTAGGCCAAACTCGGTCGTGTACATTGACAAATGTTCTTCCATATGTTGCAGCAAACTAGGCCAATCTGAATCAATAAAGATGGCAACGTAATGCTGATTTAAATAATATAAGCTAATATCGGTCCTTGTTGTTACCGACGGGTTGTATCTTGGTTAAAACTAAAGTCCTACATCAATCCATATTGTTTGCCGTGGGATGTTGGTTATTGCAGCAGAAAATCCCTATCTCCACAATAACGTGCACAATTTCAAAATATGTGAGCAATGATGCCCCCGTAAAAAGTCCCATGGCTCCCCCGATGTCGGACAGGAAGCGGACAGGGTTGTACAGCGGCTCTTCCTCTAGCAGCTCGTAGTTGAGGTCCTCAAAATACACATTTACTGCTGCAAAAGTAGGTCTCATGTTGGTCATATCAGTTTCGGTCAGATTTTCGCTCGCAACGTTTTTGCACAAATCTTTATAGAACTGCTTTTCATAACCCCGGCGGCATACTTCGTCTATAAGGACATCTTTCAAGTAACTCGCATGCGGCCACTGGCGCCCTGAAGAGGTATATGTGTAGATTTGTTCCTGACACAGAGGCGGACAATCGCATTTCACCTGTCCATTTAAAACAATAAACATTGAACTTCCCATACATTCTGTCAGGGTCTTATTTGATAATGTGTCACAAACTGGTTGATTAGTTTTGTAAAGGTCGGGTGTAGAAACGGGGACACATCCGCAATTGGTTTCTAAATGCTCTATTTGACAAACCATGTAGCACAATTGCACGGTATAATTCAAGTGATATTTGTCCAGAAATGATCTGCCGTCTGTACACGATCCATATTTACCACCCAGCCGCTCAACCTTCGTTAATCGCAGACCAATGTTTGTTTCTTGGTGTGTGCTCAGAGTCAAACCCTCGGTTTCTGGAAGCACTATCCTTCCTTGCTCATGAATGACCATGCGAACACCATATCCAGATGTGACTTTGTCGAAATATTCGTGTGTTTCAACATTGAACACGAAATAGACGCCGTTCTGTGGACCGCTTCCAACTGCTTTCATCCAGGAAAGGTCTATTGTAAAACAGTTGCCATATTCTGCCGTGGAAAATGTTGTAAAATGGGAGGCGTTAAAAACATATCCTGCAATAGAAGATTAATCAGTTTCATTTTTGTCCAATTTGAATTGTTAACATTCTTAAATTATGCCAACTTTATGTTTATTGTTTACGCACATAAGAAACACACACAGAACAATAATGCAATAAACAATAAAGAATATACGATTGTTTGTTGTTGTTTTTACTTTTCCATTTTTATTTTTAGTTAAGATGGATTTCTAAACAAAATCTCCCAGATATGTTGAGTAACCGCCTTAGTACGGTCTATGACTTGACTCTTTGAAACCAATTTTCTGCTCTATCAAACCTCACGCTCAACATTTATTGGAAAAGACTTTGAACAAACTTTCAAGAAAGTAAAAAAGGCAAGTATGTTATCTTAAAACAATGTGAAGAGGAAAGCAGACACATGTTTCAGGGTGTATTTTAGTGCTGTATTATCAATCTTAGTTTTCTATAATAACATTTCTCCATACATGTTTAACTACCGCCTTGGTACAGACCATGGCTTTCATTGGGGGTTTTAACCAGTTTTCCGCGATAGCAAACCTCACACTTACAGAACATTTTTTGCAGAAGAAATGAAAATAAATACATTTACACATACATTTACAACTAAGTGGAGAGAAAAAAGAACTATTGGGCACATATGTTTTCAGTCTGTATTTAATGTTTAATTATCATTATTAGTTTTATTTAATTACTTAACTTCTCCAAGAAATGTTGATCTACATCCTTGGTCGATTTTGCAAGCTTCTGTTTCCTGTTTATTGTATTATGTAAGTTAAATAAACACCTGACCAATTTCTAACACAGATTGGTTGCTACTCCCCTTAGGGTTCAAATAATCTTCACATACTAAGCAGTTTGGATCTGAGTTATATCACATATATTTTACCACCAACAATACATGTACCTGCAGTCTTAGCCGTGTGTAGAAATATACTAGCGTCGTGGCCCAAACCAATTCTGTCAGTTGCGTTTAACCTTCGATAGACAGTTTTGAAACGTGTCTTCCAGACTTCATATGCGTCTCTCGAATCCTTAAATACTTCAAACGCAGCGTCTACTGCTTTTTCGGATAAGCCTGTTTGAAGTAATAGGTCCCTAGTAAAATTTTCGGTCTTGACTATGTCCCTTAATATGTTGCCTACTATGCGTAAGTACTCCACATCTTCTATCGAAATTAGTGATGAGCTTTCTGGTATCTGAAAAAGCAACTTAGAGCATGTGTTGGTGTACCTATCAATCCATTTTGCATTAAAACGTAATCTTACATATTTCACTTGTGACAAAATGTTTATCTTAAGGGTGCAAGGTGGAACGTATATTCTCTGTTATTGCATATTTCTTGTTAAGATTAGCACTGATGTTTGTTTAACTGGTTAACACTAATTATTCCAGAACAATGCTAGCAATCTATAACCGTAAGTAGGTCCATTGACCTATAAATATGCCATTGATTGATCATTTAACGGACGTAGAAAAAGGGGTTAAAAAGCGCCAATTTTTGTGATTCGGAAATACTTATTGCATGAACTACATGCATTTTATGCTGGAGTTTTCCTATACATGTATTTAACGCGGGGTCATTTCTTTAAGCAGTGGTAAATATGTTGAAAGGATTCTGTCATGTTTAGTCACCTTTAAAGCATTTTATTTGTGCATCCAATATGGTAATCGTTTTCATAAGATCTGGCTTTATACTTATTCGTTAAACAAGGCCATGTTATTTTTAATGAAGCGTTAAAAAGAAAACATCGAATAACGTGTATCTATAAAATCAGATTTTAATTTTCCCATTAACATGACGTCCATGCTGCCGACATGGAGTGGTGAGAAATAACTCATCGGCGAATAATGTTTTTACCGGGTTCATGTTGCAGAAAGTGAGAGCAGGAAAAGGCAGCGGTGCAAACTTGAGTGACACGGTGGTCTTGGTCGGGTAGGAGAAGTACTCCGTCCACAGGCCGTGTATTTGGTACGCGAACAGCGCCAGTGCACCTGTGCATAAAACTATGGAATATGTTTTATTTCAGAAAATGAATGCACTACATAATTCATTATTCATATTTTGGTCACAGGAAGGCGTTAGCCTAACACGACAATGGACTATTTATAAAAGGTGTGAAATTGATAGATTTATCAATTCCTGGTCCCGGGAATAGACTTGTCGTGTTCTACAGCCCGATTCTGGAACGACAAAATATGCTGCGGGATGAGCATTTAGACAATTATGGTTGTCTCCAGAGTGGGGATTAAGACTTGAAAAAATACTGGCAAATACCCTTGGGTCTTTCTGCGCTGTGACGAACAAAATATTGTTATATGCATGAACCCCTTCAAATCTGCTATGTCATACTCTTTTTACCTGACATACATTTGTGTGATCCCTTGTTTAGTATCGTTTTGTTTGTGCGAGTAATTGTTTGCTCGAGAAAAAAACTAGAAAAAGTTTATAGAAAGAGAATACAAATAAATAACCGCCTGTGATTGATTGGAAATAAGGACAAGGTCAGGGATATAAGGACACAGTGTTTTAGAATAGGAAAATTAACAACTGCGACAGTTTAACATCGATAAAACGTTTAATATGTTACAAACGCGCTTTGTTGTAAATGTTATAAAATATAAATGTTTAAATCGCCAAATTATAAAAAGACCGTGTGCAACAAAAACTGCTTGTAATTGCAACAAGTAAGGCAACTTATATATTACTTAACTGTAAACTGTAACATTCAGATGGTAAAAAAAAACAAATACAAATGTGAAATACCTAGACATTGCCGTTTTTGTTGTTGTTGTTTGCAACAAATTATTACTAGAGCTTACTTTGACGCAATAATATTAATCAATCAATTAAAGTATAAATGGTTTGTGTTCCAACGTAAACATTACGTCATATTATCCCTAATTTTACGTTTCACTTGGTTTTCAGATAACGCAACAAAATTATGATAACATATTTAGAAATGTTAATAAAAAGATGCAAACATGCTATCAGGAAAATCAAAAGTGTACTTACCTAAAAGAATAACCAACCAAAAAATCTTGACCACCAAGTGTCGGGAATTCACAATATTTGGGAGACCATGTAGCGAGGTTCTTTCCGCTAGCCCGCGCAGCACAGTGCTTAATTTCCGGGGCGGCTCGGGCGTCTCAGCCACAGCCATTTTCTCAGACATCGTGATCGCAGAGGTATGATGAGTAGAGGTTTTGGAAGACGTTGAATAACATGATACTGACAGGCATCGTAAGTATTGTTACAATGTTGAAGGAGTCTAGCAGCGAATTGGATCCGAGTCGATACACGTAGTAATGTGTCACTTATACGACCTTTATAGCTCATTTATAATAATTATCTGTGCATAATAAAAACGATAGTATTATTAATGACGTTGCTATTTGGGATTACATTTTCCATTTAACTAAAAACCTGCCATCATTTATTTATGAAGTAATAAGGTTATTGCCTGCATGTACATACACTTATTGTGTGGTCGTTGGATAAAACATTTACTATATGACATGAACGCACCATTTAGAAAAATAATAACAGAACAACTTTTCCATAAATATTTTATAATGCTTCAAAATGTTGAAGTTCAAACCTCCATAACCACTGGGTACAAAGCGTCACAGGTTGTGGTTTGTAATGTAGCACTCTTGATGTAGCCTCTGGTAATCACTATTGGTTGTACTAATTACATTTGTCGGTCAGCCTATGTACGCTGAATTTCTTATAGTGTTGACCTACTTCAATGGTCGAGTATTACATTAGTAACTATGAGTATTTAAGAGCTAGCACGGCACGTGTTAGTCAGTCATTACCATCCGACTCCCAGAGCCACCATGGCATATGCCTGGTCGGTCTCTTGGCTTGTGCATTCAACATGTGGATCTTTTGGACATTTGTTATAACACATTTGGAACTGAAATAAAGTACATTGTAACCAATAAAGTGTGTTGTCGTGTTGTTACTTTACAGGTTCTCAACGCAGACATGAATTTGTTACTCAACGTAAACTCATCATTGAATTTAACTTCGTTGAGCACCACGCACATTTAAATATATAATTATGTTTCTTAACGAAGTCAAATTCAAATCTGAGGTTTCGAACCACGCTATTTATATGAGTTTTCGTTGAGTAACAACTACATAATTTCGTTGAGAACCACTACCTGTGACGCTTTGATTGCACCTAGTGATAACATAAATTAAAACAAATATATATCAAAGAAAGAATTTTGCAAACAATACAAATAGGGTCAAGTGTAAGAGTAATCAACACTAAAACATACATGCAAACATTCAAATCCTTACTAGAGTCGGGAAACGATTCTGGGACCCTTTACATCGCATTCGAATGCGTTAACTGTCGGTCACTGAGACAACTGAACTTACCACTTGATGTCAAGCTTTTTTACCGTTTCAACGCAATTGGTCGAAACATAAATTTGTTTAGATGTATTATTTAGTGTATTGTTAAGTGTGTATCTTTTTATCACTTTGTCTGTCTAGAGTCGCGTAATTGTTACTATCATGCTGTTTAATGAATTTCATTCTAGAAACCTAATTGGGAGGGAATGGAATGCTGCTATAGTTTTAATATTAATTTTGCCTGTTTCTACACTAGGCCTTTTTGTCATAAACTTGAAACGATTTTCACGTCAGAATTCTTTTGTACTTTCCTATCTTCCTTTTTAGAATTTTTCCTTTCACTTGACTATCATTGTGTTCATATCATATGTGGCATGGAAAGAATAAGTTAATGCATTTCGTTTGCGTTTTCTTCTCCAATAAATGTCGTGAAAGGGTGAGGTTTGCTATAACTTAAAACTGGTTTAAACCCCAATGAAAGTCAATGACATGCCGAGGCGATAACTTAACATTTCATGGAGAAATCGCTTGAGTAATTATCAATAAAAGTCACAAAATCACAAAAACGTGTGTTGTGATTGTCTGTTGCGTCTTGGTGTTTTGTGGTGTTCTGAGTGTTTGTTTAATACAGGGTACTTTTGTCATGGTGCCCTGAAACATTACACTGTTTACAATATTCCTTCTTTGAACATACCTTCAAATAATAGTATGGTTAATGTAATGTACAACTTTGTGAAGTCAAAAGGCGTTGTTAATGTCTTTGTATAAACTATTAACATCTCTTATTTCTCATTACTTTCATGCGATTGTCCTCATCAAAAACGTTTTCTCAGAAAGCGGACTACTTGTTCAAAACACTATATGTCAGGGTCAACAGAAAACACAACTAAGCATTCATAACATCAAAGAAATATTTTTTTTAAGAAAATAAAAAAGAAAAATTTAAAAAAACACAAACATATATTTTTCTTAATGTCTGTTGCGTCATGATGTTGTTAGCGTTGTTGTGTCGTCCCTTGTGTTAGTTTTTGTACGGGCCATTTTGTCATGGTATCCTTAAACATGACATTCATGTATCTTCATTGTTTACAACATTCGTTGTTTGAACATCTCTTCAATTTATATTAACAGCAAAATTTTGCCATTCCTTGTGTAGGTGAACCCCTCACTATCAATTTGGAAAACCTGCAGTGTAATGTTCTGTTTGTTAGTTTTTGCTTTGGCAATTTTAGGTCATGGTGCCCTAAACTTACATATCTACATAGTTTACAACAATTGTTTTGGACACCAATGTAATTTATATTAGCCTACCGCCACCACGAGCACGACTACCACCACCATAACCACCACTACCACCACCACCATTACCGCTAGCACAAACAACAGCACCACTTCAAGTGGCCAAACGCGCGATTAGTGGTCTCCCTCATTTAACTTGAAGAAGAGCCACGCATGTCATTAGGAAATAGTTGGTGCTTGTCAATACGGAGTTGTTGGAACTTGGTGATGCTAAGTGTATTTTGTACCTACAATAAGATGTATCTTCGATCATAAATTTTAAATTGTTCATGGGCATGTTATGCTGAAGCCAATTAGGCCGACCACAGACACACACATTGACAAAATCGGGTCGAGTTCTGCAGCAAGCTAGGCATATCTTAGTCCATGATAATCACAACATGATGTAAAATTAAGCAACATAGGTTTATACCAGTCCTTGGTGCGAAGCGTATTTTTAGTTGGAAACAAGAGCTTTGTCACAGAATGTGACTAATGCCCCCGATTGCAGATATAACACGGGATTAGGGGCACAGTGTGTTAAAGCTGTGTGATTATAAATTTGTTTCCTAGGGGATTGCATCTAAAAATGGCAACTGCATTTTTACAGTAATTAATGTTGTATTCTATAG
>Ga0224511_10003805_pt1 | contig 11083 bp, 10 predicted proteins | sample SF_May12_sed_USG_2_FD_169988 | JGI IMG/M metagenome (GOLD analysis project Ga0224511, IMG submission 169988) | Sediment microbial communities from San Francisco Bay, California, United States - SF_May12_sed_USGS_8_1 | ecosystem: Environmental > Aquatic > Marine > Sediment | place: USA...
GAAGCAAGTTGGCACATGCCCAAAAGCCAAATGCTAGTCCTTAGCTTTGGCGGCAAGTCCTTTTAGTAGGAGCGATAGGCGATGATGCGATGATTCACACTGTGTGAACAGCCAATGAGAGTTCGCCAATCTATGTCAGGCCATGTTTACTAACAAAGCTTTTTATAGCCCATGAAAGCAGCTATACAGCAGTTTCTCATTGTATTGCAGCATCAGAGATCCCCAGCGGATAGCCTTTAACCTTAAACAGCTAGTACCACTCATAGTGACCTGATCTCTTGACACGATCGCATGAACCCCAAGAGAAGTCAAAACAAAAATAACTCGGTGATAAAATCTGCTATGCCTAGGCGTGGCACCGCAGGATGTATAAAACTTACCGAGAACTGGAACTCCGTGTCTGTGAGCCGCATTAATCCAACATGGCGGTGGGATGGTGATCATGTGATGACTGAAGTAAACAAAAGTGTCCACCAAATGCCAGTGGTAGAATCGATAGGCATCATACTTTCCAGAACCTTGGACGAATCTACAATTAAAAATTACTGGGAGATTATATAAGGATAAAAATAATCAGGCTGTCAACAGAAAAATGTTTTCTCTTCCCCCAGAGCGAGTGAAATAACAAAAACATGCTATGAATGCCCCTATTCTATGTAGGGCTGATAATACACAGATTGAAGAGAATTAATAACTAGCTATCAACTTTATTCCGGTCTCAATAGAGTCATAAACCTCCAAACAAACATTAGTGGCGACACCAGGCTCTAGCTCCCAAATTTCCCCAGGGATGACACCTGCTGTTGAATTGACTGCATATACCCTGGGAATTTGCTCATGCTTGCAAAAAAAAGTTCGCCTGACACAAAGCAATCAGGGACCGGATTGGCTTTCATCATAACCCGCTGAGATGGGAAATCCTCTACGTATTCAGCTTATTCAAACAGGCGTGTTAATCTATAGGGCTCATAATTCACTCAGCAACACCACTAACAAGAATCAGCGACCTAGGTATTTTTAGAAATACAACTAATTATCCTTGTGTGATTCATCTGCTGGTCAGAGCAGATGGTCATATTTAATGCAGTGTTTCTCATGATAAAACTTAGCTGCACACACCCTCACAAAAGCCTTGCTTGGCATTCAGTTGTTTTCTTCGATTGTTGCAATGTTGTCGAAATAATGATATCAAGACACACGCGAAGGGTAGTCCTACACTGTCTGATCTGGCATGTTTGAACAGCAAGAGTGGACTCAGGCAGCAGTGTGCTGACTCTCAGGCCATGAATAAATCTTTTGTCTTTTTTATGAATAGGGCTATATGATATGTGCAGTCTACCGGGACCTAAGAATGTATGCATAGCCATGCTTGGCTAAACCGAATCAATACTTTGTAAGTTGGTTATTACCAGTTAGGTAACCGATTTCTGCAATGAATGCTTCTGATGAAAACATCGCTATGGACAGCCTTGAACGCTCATATGGCTTACACAACAGCTAGCTAAGCTAATCACGGAGAGCTGGAGCTCAGCAGCTAAAAAACAGCTTTCTGTGCAAACCAGCAGGGAGGTGGTAATAACTGTATAACCAATCCGTAGTTACTCCTCCAGGTGATCAAGGACAAAATGGTTTTCCATTGTCTTTGTGTTGCTTTCAGCCGTGAGTGATGTCACTGACTCATACCTGGAGGTCAATAATTGTGGTAAAAAAACCAATCAAGTCTCACCTGTCTTCTAGATAACCTCCAGCCATATCATGACAAACCAGAGTCTTTGGGAGATTGTCCAGTCTCTGGCATGGTTCCAGAGGTGCCACGCCCACATAGTAGTCATCTTCTCCTTGCCAGCTTAACAGCTCTTCCAGACTGTTGATTGGTGCAGCACACGGCGCTCTGGGCTCGCTCTTGTTCCTCAGCATCTTGATTGAAGTTTTCGCTTCATTAACGTCAACAGCAGCGATGTGTGGTGAGATACGCTCATTGGCTATCTCACACTCTTATGTACCACTGGATATCCCCTGTAAGGTTGAAAGAGAAATTAACGAACTTTATCATCGAGTAAGCATCCTACCCTTCCCTCCCATGTCGCCCCGAAAAAAATCACCTACCGTTTTATACCTAATACCTACCACAGGCACATCCACAGGTTTATGAATGATGAATGTGAGGAAAATGTGATCATATGAGCGGATCATCAAAAGCTCTGCCGCCAGACCTGGTACAACACAGTGTGATAGGCACATCACAGTCACACACAATGTGTTGTCCTGCAATCATTGACAGAAAGTCAATCATAAAAGATTCTATAAACTAGTAGAGCATACACTACAATCTTCCTTATAATCTTTGTCGCATGCTCTTCTGTTTCTTTATGAATGATAAGGAAATTACCTGAATAGTCGTTGGGATTGTTAAGCAGTCTCTCGGATTCCGAATCTCGATATTAGGCGACTGTCCGTTTTAATTTTATCTACTGCTACTGCTACTGCTAGTCAATACAGTACACTCCACTGACATTGACTGGTAGGCAAGTGGTGAAGAAAATCAATGATGAGCTAACGGTTTGTTGTTGTAATTGCCAACTCTCCCGTGTCTTTCAGTTTAGTTCTGGATTGTCGTTTCAGTAGATACTGTCACAAGTATATACGTAGCTTCTTTACTTAAGAGTTTGTATTACGTAGTCAAAGTACAAAGGTAGGTGCGTATAATAACTGTTTCTAGGGTGCAAATCTATTTATTGGGGCGCATGAACTCCTATCGTCCAATCAGACCACAGTCACGTGGGCGATCGTTCTGCAGTGATCAGCTGTTCTTCACAACAATGGGTATTTCCCACAGAGTATGCAGAGCATCCGACGCTTCTTAGTCTTATATCCAAATAAACGCACTTACTGTTCGTTTCTGTACAGTTCTTGAAGCCAATTGATTTCAAATAAGAAGGGTTTGTCAGAAACTTAACGAAAGGACGGAGAAGCCCACAGATTTGTTTACAGTTTGACGTCACAATGAGTTAGAAGGCTGAATACATTGCGCGTGTAAAGTTGTTGGAGCTTACGGCCTAATATAGCCGCAATCAATGACAATGGAAGCCTGGTCTGTTCAGAAAATCATATAGAAGCTCAGGAGAAAAGTAATTGGATAATGCTTATGGGTTGATAGAATCTCAAACCAACTGAGTGTAGATTGAGATAGATTCCTGCGAAGCTCATGTCAAGGTCGGGTGCCATTATCGACCTTCACCTCATTGCGAACTACTCATCGCCGCCAGAGATCTATTGCTGCCTTTTATATTTGTATTATTAGTCCCGATCCTGGTGATCTAAGTGGGAAATTCGATGTTGACCACTTGATGGAGCGGAAAACCATCATACGAATCGATCAAGCCAAACAAAAAGCTCGCCCTGGTACAGTATTCAGAAATTAGAATAGTTCAATTCAACGTCAGCTCGGTCCATTCTATTCACCGTCCATTGCCATCGATCCTCGATCAAATCATCATTCAATGGACATTGAAAGAAATAACTGAATGCATGATCAATGATGAAATGGACAGCTGTATCGCCGGTCAATCAAAGATTCATTTTAAATGACCAACAGTTCATTTTGGAAGTGATGTTAAAGTTTCTTCCCCATCGTGATCATGAGTACGACTACCTACGATTACCCTGCCTTACACTGAGTTACTCCTAGAGTTAGACTAAAAATAGAAGATCATCCTTGATGGTGACCAATTCACCAATTGAATTTGAAACTCCGACTCACTGATCAGTGAGTGAGTGATCACGAAACCATGGTCACTCATTCATTTGACTCGTGGAACAAGTTGGCACACAGGACGCACCTTATCTGTAGAAAAAAACTCAACAAATAGCCAGTAACACTAACTGGATGAGAAACTAAGTTAGTAACATTCTCATTTCTAATAGTATTAGTATTTAGTAGTATTAGTGGTACACCCATTGTCACAGTCTAGTTTTGAACTGGTTTAGAATTAGATAAATGATCTATTGAGGCTCTCCAACTATCACTCGATTACTGAAAGTACTAGTACTAGTAAATACTACTGGTACTGCTACTGGTTATGCTATGCTACAAAAATTCCTGTTGTTAGTAAGGGTTACTAGTTGGCAGTAAAAGGCTGGCACTTGACACTTCAAGCAAGCTGAGTAGATTGCTATTCCATATAGGAGAGTGAGCAGACTTCACCATAACCATGCGTCGCTGGTACGCATACTTGTGGTACTAGTCTATTAAAGCGAATTAATTGTGACGTTGTATTGCAATTGTACTTTTCTAGCAAGTGAATGCCTGCCTGAGGCCATCTGGTCTCTGGGATTATTGAAGTCCAACACGAACGATTGGCAGTATAATACTCATGTTTTTCAGATAAGCTTTCCAACCTTGATAACTCTTGACTCTAGACAGACCCTCTAAGTTCTTAATATGCCCATTTGTCCTGTAGGCCCAATACGCTGCATCCATATGTCCGATCCGTTGTACTATTACTAAATGGTTTCACGCGCACTCATCACATTATTACCTATCAGTGGCATGTAAACCAACATCAACGTTACGCTCCATTGTAGAATTATGTAAAGAAGGTGTCGATAATGGTTGGAAGAAGTTCAACTTCGCCGAGACCTTCAATCCCAACATTGAGGGCATTACCCAGAATCTTCCCCGCTTGGATGGACACAAACTTTCTTTGGAAGAGTTTTTAGAAAATTATGAATCAAAATATCGACCATGTGTCGTGACAGGGCTGATGGACACCTGGCCTGCAAACGAAAGGTGGACGATGCAAGTAAGTAGTGCCCTATAATACTCGTAAGGGTAAACGTAAGGCACAGTAGTGTAATTCATACGGCAGACCTAACATGGACATAATTTAGTATTACTTATATTCTGACGGGTGTTTATGTAGTCGTTATAGAATCACCGATAAATATACACTCTCCTGACACCTGATGCAAGCTATTTCTAGCGATTTATTATATGACTTGGCAACTCTATATCGGCAGCTTTGTTTTGATACGGCGTTGTTTCGGACAAATCATCCTTGTCATGAATCGGATGATCATGTTGTGACTATTAGGGGTCAGTTAGTGAGATCTAGTTCCGGTCGTCCTATCCCCCTGCCCCCGCACAGATTTTCTTTCGAGTTTCAGCCCAATTGAATTCTGTTGATAGAAATTGAACAAATTCTGTTTATAGAAACTAGCTAGGAAATATCGAAATCAGAAATTTAAATGTGGAGAGGATGATGACGGTTATTCGGTGAAATTAAAGATGAAATATTTCACCAGATATATGAAGGATAATAAAGATGACAGCCCACTGTATGTGTTCGATTCTGCCTTCTCGGATGTGAGTAAATTTTTTGAGATATTTATATAGTGTGAACATCTAATACCTCCGCTAGCAGTGCGTGTTAATCCAAAATTGTATACTCTGATGGATGCCAGATCCCATCTTTCCCTTACACTTGTCCTAACAAATCTGTCTCAGATCTAAAGAGGGTCTGGCTGATTCAGTTTGACAGCATCGGTGACCCGAGAAGTTCTCTTCATCTAGATTTTCACATCCTGTTCCTGTGGCGTATGAGGTCTCGATGCCCTGAATCTTGTTTCACTCCAATTGGGGCATAATAGATTGTTTATTGGACTCTGTCTCTGTTTCTCAGACTAACTAGACCCGCTGATTTCCACAGACCTTAGTGTAGAAAGTATCTATGGTTATCCTTGTAACATACAATCTTCAAATCAAATAGTTATACACATAGTCCTTCAGGGCACTGGCCATTTCTAAATGAGTTGATCCACTGGGGCCATGTGGCGATAGGTGTGATAAGCTCGTCATTCCACCCAGGTGTGGCAGCTCATTATTATCACCGCATTCAGTTAGTACACCAGATCAAAGTTGGGTCCAATATCTTTATCATGTGATCGCAGCTTTTTATCTTTTCGGCAGCATGCCAAACGGAGGAGTCTGCTGGATGACTATCAGGTGCCGAGGCTCTTTCCGGATGACTTCTTCTCCCTCGTTGGTGAATCCCGCCGACCGCCCTACAGGTATCAAGTGCATCTCACAATGTGCTAGGTAGCATCCCATCAACCCTATCCTTAGAGAATATAACATTGCGGATAAAACGTCCTGCTGTATTCGATTAGCATGTTATACGCAGTAATATGTGCCGCAATAACATCTGTATGCGAGGCAGTTATCAACTCATTTGCTGGACAATCGCTCATCATCAGTCACTGCCATATCAGGGCGCCTTTCAGTAATCAAAAGTGATTTTTGCTGCTGGGAACCGAGGTCTCTCAATGGACTACTGACTGAATAAAACTCGGCTTTGCAATTTTAAATGAATTGACTCTTTCTTAAGATTCTTCGCATGACACCAGTAATTTTTAAACTCAATTCCCAGATACAGTATGCCTTAAACTCGGACTCATCACATTGATCGATTCCTTCGTCGCTATAGGATAATACCACGAGATACTTATGTAAGCCTTTGTTGAGGGGGGGTTTAGAAGATGTAAAACTATCGGTACCAATGTTAGATGGACAATAGCGTGATTCAAATAGGCGTGATATTTACAACAGGTTGTTTACTAGTCAGCCAGTCAAGTGGCCCTGGACTCTTTCCAATGAGTCAGAGCTGTGCTGATCAACACAGCACCTAGCTCTGAGTCACAGCTATGCCCAATGTTAGATCACTTACTGGGTTACCCTATTGCGTACCAAAGTAAGCATGATGTCAAACACAAGATTCAATAAAAAAACAACTGATTCCTCCTAGTTACTGGGCAGTCGGAATGTGCCTGATTGATAAAACCACTAGTAAACTGGTAAACTAGTAAACTGGTGATGAACTGTAGGATTTCCCAGTGAAATTCAACCAGAGATCATTTCATTTGGGTCCAAAGACATCCACTTGACAAGGAAGTACTTGACCTTTCTTTTTACTGAATCATCATTATTGCCGCATAAATGTGTGCATAAATGTGTCGCTAATTATTTATTGTTCTTCTGTAGATGGTTTGTGATGGGCCCAGCCAGATCCGGTACCGGAATCCATATCGACCCACTTGGTACCAGTGCCTGGAATTCCCTCATACAGGGCCACAAACGGTAGGGGTTTTCCACTGCCCGGGGGGCCACACAACCTTTCAGTAGGTGCACTCGCTCTTGCGCGCTCGCAACGAGACACGTGTTCCGAGGACAGGTGAAGTGCCTTACGCAATTTTAATTTGGGAGCGACCGACCTTTGGGCTTCGGGTCCCTGGACTCAGCAGTGATAGGACCAGATCCAAAAGATAAGCTCCAGGGAGTCTCGATTATCTGGCTGCGCCGTGGGATTGGGAAGTGCGGCGTACAATTGGTCTAAGAATGCATGGGCGCGGACCTCGAAAACGTCTGTTGATAACACTGCGTGTTCACACCTTACTATCGCCCATGCTATCGGCGTGATAACACAGTGAAGGTGGATGTACTTTGACATGCCAAACATGTTATCAGACCCCCTTTACTGAAACTTGCCAATGCCAACTACGCCATAGTCTAGCCCACTGTATGTGATCTGCTCAGTCGAAGTGCACGTGGCTCATAGCTCGTGATTGTCAGGAGGGTCTAGTTGACCTTGAGAAAATTATTTGAGTTTTGCTAACCTAACCACTGCCTTCACACTGTTATGACTAGGTAGTGATCCAAGAACGCAGTCCCCTGGAAAATGTACCCATGTTTGTAAACACTAAACAATATTTTTCTAATACTAATTTTCTACGGTGGAAATTTTTTCACAGAGTAATCCACTGATCGTGTAGGAGGAGTACAACTTTGGACTTATCCCTATTTGATGGGACAGCCATCTTCATTGTGTGCATGCCAGCAATTCTTTTATGCCTCAAGGTGCACTGATATTCAGCCAGTGATTGCCAAATGCATCATATTAATATGCAATCTTAGGTACAGATGCGAGAGACTGTGCAATGACTACGACTACGCCCTTACATCTGCTAGCCTTTCTGGTAAACATGACTGCCCAGATATTGTGATGTACACACCTCTATCTGGTATGCTTCATGTAAGCTCGGTTGCTGTATAGATAGTGCAACTCGAGCTCCTTGCTCGAAAACTCGAGATTTTGAAAGGTTTTGGTGTTGTATGGAGATTGTGTAGGTTTGTTATGCACTGTGCGCTGTTTGTATAAGTGCTCTCATGCGTAACGCACTGTCGTGTATTCTAGATGGTGCCTGTTTCCCCCTGAGACACCTAAGGAGCTGCTTAAGCCAACTAGCTCTGAGGCTTGGAAGCAGAAGGGCGAAGCCGTCACCTGGTTCGAATTCATATATCCAAAAGTCACGGCTTCTGATTGGCCAAAGCAATACAAAATGGTGAGCACATATCCACAAAAAGAATCTGTCGGTTTCATCTCAACCTAACCAGGAAGGCCCTCCATTCATAGAAAATCTTATTGTGATGTCGACTCGGCTCCCGAACCGGTCATTCACTCGGCCCAGTCGTTTGTTAGGATACAGCATGCCTGGGTCACGCCGAGTTTATTGGAAGCCGGTGTAGTGCTGCGGTCAACTACATGCGCCGAGTACTACATTATGCATGGTAATGAGACACCTCGGTGGAGTTGGCTCTGCTGTGTGTGTATCTCAACTACTCAACCCAGCTCATTCAAGATCACTGGGAGCATTAACATCAGCTGGCATGGTTTGGCACAGGCATTGGGTGCATAAGTAGTGTGACTCATGTACACCCACTTCTCATTATGCAGCTTAGATCATAGCCAGGAAGTCAGAACTGGTTGGAGCCAGTTCACCTGACAACTATCAATGCATTGATCAACTCAGAAACAATTGTATCAGTATAATGTGTAGATGCACTTTAAAGTTGTACTGGATCACTACTAACCCGCCCACCAATTAGTCCCTGTACCTCAGAGTTATTCTCCTACAGCTGTGCCTGTACTGCAGTTGCCAGCAGAAATGGAGTTCCGAGGTAGTGAAATTACTTTGTAGAAAGTAATGGCTATTGCAAAACCTGTTGCTGGTCGCATTATCCTTTCTCCTTCTAAATTTTGTAGTAAATAATATAACCCTGACCTGGTTTTGTTTTCCACCACTGTATCCTGTTGACCACAATCACATGGTTAGCCTCCATTGTAGCCGAAAAAGCGCTATTGACTAAGGTCACTGAAATTAGCTGTTATTGACAAACAAAAATTGCTGCAGCCGTCAAGATTGTGAAATATCCTTTGTGTTGCTATGACAGTCCGAGCTTTGTAGAGGTGGACATAGACCTGTAAACCATTGTACAAACTAGTTTTATTTTATAAGTGAAAAGTTGTTATTTCACAAACAAAATATAAATTCGGGATTAACCGCACCATAGTATTCCAAAACGGACACAGCAGTATGTGTGTATGGGTTGAATATGAGAATGGTAGCGCATACGCATTCATTGCTTGTTGGCTCCTAGGACAGCAAGTGATAGTCAAATTACCCGCGGCTAGAGGTGAATGCATGGACTATGTTTATAACGATTCCTGCATTTTTCTTTTGTAGTACGAATGCATTCAAGGTCCAGGGGAGACGATGTTTGTGCCCGGTAACTGGTGGCACGTTGTACTAAACCTCGATGATACTATCGCCATTACCCAAAACTACTGCGGACGAGTCAACTTTCCAAATGTGTGGAAAAAGTCTGTGAAAGGACGACCTAAATTATCCAAAAAGTGGTACACCGCCATGTGTGTAAGTAACTTGTGGGCGCAGGAGTATGTCATAGTGGCTAGCTAGGCTCATACCATAGCAATTTTCATACTGCCCACAACAAAGCATGCCGCATTCAGCTATAATAAATAAGAGAACAAGATACAGACCATTATTAAAACAGACCGGAACCATTGTGGGTTTTGGCATGTTTGTTTGGAGACAGGTCTGCACATGCAAGTCGTACAGAAATTTGTGAAAGGTGAAATCTGTTTCTCAGTTTCATCCTTGAGCCGGATCTTTCCCTGTGTCAGGGTCACATGGTGGGCTCTAGTTTTTAAAAAAGTGGTTTTTCGTGGGGGTTTAGTGGGAAACCACAATTTCCCCACGCTTAGGGATAAGATATCCAGGCACCAAAAACCCTAATGGTTTCATCGTGCATGCTAATGGATACGATGCAGTGCTGCTGTGGTTGCAGGCGTGGTGTACTGATGGGTGGAGTATCCTAAGAATTTAATGAAATAGAGTTTAATGTCTCAAGTTTCCATTTCGAGGGGCTTTATTTCCATAGATGACATCTGCAAATATGGAGTTTTTCGACCCGTCAGTAGCTGTAGATTGTCAATAAACCAAGCGCCGGTGTCTGATTAAAATCACCCGACTCAAAAATGATATCTTATTGTCAGATTTGTTAAACAAAAAGATTTAAATGAGTGGCATGCATGCCCCCAGGGTGTCAATTGCGCCGAGTTTCTTACTGTTATCTGCAGTTTGGCATGCAACATCTTTTATCGTGTTATTGTTGGCAACACAGATTATATCCATTTGATATCTTTTGGAATGGGCGATAAGATTAGTCCCAGGTCCGGCTATGATATTGATAACATTGGTGTAACTAAAGCTGACTTGGTTCGGTGATTCTGAGACCAGGTATCTCACAAACAGCGAGACCACGCCATAATAGAGGCTCATCATAATTCCGTATTACTTAGTCAGTCCAGCCGCAATGCAGAGGGTGTCGTCCAATCACAGATAGCCTCGCTGCTCTATGCGGGCGATGTTGGGTGTGCCCCTGAGTCAGCACATAGTCTTAGTCATCAGGTGGCGCCCATTGATATGGTGCTATGTGCAAATATAGGCTGTTGTCAGTTTTTCTCCCCGATTATCGGTAGGTAGGTCATGGGATATGCCAACTATGTACAGCGCTTACTGCGTTGGCCCGTGACTCGCCCACATTCAATCAGACCATCTCCAGTTTGTTCGTGTCAGCCATCACTAGGTGAAACTCCCACGGTACAAGGTCTTCACCTTGTCTATTCTCTTCTTCCTTCAGCTGCGAAGGCCAGATTTGAAGAAG
>Ga0224511_10003806_pt1 | contig 11082 bp, 8 predicted proteins | sample SF_May12_sed_USG_2_FD_169988 | JGI IMG/M metagenome (GOLD analysis project Ga0224511, IMG submission 169988) | Sediment microbial communities from San Francisco Bay, California, United States - SF_May12_sed_USGS_8_1 | ecosystem: Environmental > Aquatic > Marine > Sediment | place: USA...
CAGGCGTGGCGTTCAACATAGCATCGGCGGTGACAGGCGTGGCGTTCAACATAGCATCGGCGGTGACAGGCGAGGCGTTCAACCAGGCATCGGTGGTGATAGGGGTGGCGGGCAACGGGGCATCGGCGGTGACAGGGGTGGCGATCAACGGGGCATCGGTGGTGACAGGTGTAGTGGCCAACATAGCATAACCCTACTCAGCAACAGTTGTCTGTATTAATGGCACATCGGTAGTTTTGCTTGGTCCATACGCTGACAGAAGCACTGCACCGGCATTGAATGGATGAATCCCACATGCACGGAAACGACTTGTACTACATCATTGTGTAGTTATATCTTTCTGGTCCTCAGGGATCATGGAGTGTACATGTATGTTGTACATGCGCTAGGGGGCGTCAGTGGTGTGGCATCATTCGTTACTACTAATGAACAGCTTCAATAAAACCGAGGCTGCTGTTTTCTCGCGCAGGCTATGCTTCCTCAGGGCTTTGCCTTCACCAGTTTAATGTTCTCTACCGAAGTTTTTTCCCAGGACTTCCTGAATAGCGTTGGAAATGTCTTCTTGTTGATCACATGTAAGGGACGATCAAGGATGTCGTTCTTTGATACCAAGAGTTTCATGAGATCCATGTCCGTCCAAGATCAATATCTGTTGGCGTTCGGGGCCACAGTTCTTTACAGACACCTCGTCAAACCACCTCGTCAAACCACTTTTCTCCAATTTGGTCATCTATCCAACGATTTTTCTGGAATGACCAGAAGCAGTTGGGAGGGGCTTCTCGTACATTGTAGCCTTGTATTGACCGAGTTGTCTTCCCTTAATGATGACCATCGGTGGCACGGCTTGTCCAACGGCATTAACACAGGCCAATACCGTGACATTCGTTGACTCCGAGGACGTCCGCGAAAAAACGCACCGTTCTCCTTTCTCAGCCTCAACATTCACAGGTGAGTGTTCAAAATTAAATATAAATGGAAGAGATGTTAGAAATGATATCTTGAAGGGCCTGGAAGTAGTTGGAAACTACCTCAGGATTCAACATACTCGTCCGAATAGGCGAAAGCGTCTCCGGTTTCCGTAACACAATAACAAGAAATCGGTTCATCAAACCATGAAACCAATCCTTGCTGGCTTTAAAGTTAGTATAAGACTGTCCAAGACCCATGCGCTTGCATAATTCTTGGGTGCGTGGCATGATCTGTTTCCTACTCAAATCCATGCCAAGTTTGGCAGCCGTTTTAACACTGTTCACTATAATCTCTTCAATCGCGCGGAGGTCACCCATGTTGGACTTTGAGACTATATTTTCCTGACAAGCAATCCTCAATGGTTGACTTTGGTACTGAGTACGTTTTAGATGCAAACCGAACACTCATACGCCCCGCGTGGACCTCTTTAACCGCCCTATCTAATGCCTCCTTTAAGGGTTTTACCCCTCTTGGTGTGTTTGTATTTTCTAGGCATATCTGAAGTTATTTATTATGCTCCCCGAAAAATTTCGGGGGAGCATATAGTCGCCGCCTTGTCCGTCCGTCCGTCAGTCCGTCCGTACGTCCCATTCGTGTCCGGCCTTTCAGCAAATTGTTTCCAGCCCATAGCTTTGTTATTTGAAGTTGATTTAAAAACTATTTCACATGAATGATCACCATATTGAGATGACGTGTCGTGTGCAAATTTAGGCTGCTACCTTGAAGGTCAAGGTCACAGCAAGACCTAACAGCAAAATCGTGTCCAGCCTATAACTTTATTATTTGAAGTCGGATTTTACATTTTTTTTACATAAATGTTCATCATATTGAGACGTGTCGCGTGATACATTTTGGTCGCTTTTTGAAGGTCAAGGTCACAGCATGACCTTTTAGCATAATCGTGTCAGGCCCACAACTTAGTTTTTTGAAGTCCTATTTAAAAACAATTTCACATGAATGATCACCATGTTGAGACGACGTGTTGCGCACAACATTTGGGTCGCTACCTTGAAGGTCAAGGTCACAGTACGACCTTTCAGCAAAATAGTTTCCGGCCTATAACTTTGTGATTTGAAGTCGAATTTTACAACTATTTCACAGGAATGATCACCATATTGAGACATCGTGTTGCGTGCAACAATTTGGTTGCTATCTTGAAGGCCAAGTGCACAGCATGACCTTGCAGCAAAATCGTGTCTGGCCCAAAACTTTGTTTTTTGACTTTTGACAAACTACTTCTCTGTGTCCAATACCTATTCGGGGAGCATTACCCGGTTCTGACCGGCTCTTGTTTATTTAGTGTTATTTAGTGTTTCGTCCGTCTGTAACGTCTGTCTTTCCGTCCGTATGCCCGTCCCGGACTGTCAGTCCGTATGTCTGTAGTTTGGTATAATGTGTGTTTGTCTTCTGATGATCAATAAAGATGTAAAATTAAAGCAAAAATACCTATAGTTAACCTAAAATATGCTAATTATAGGCCTATGTGCTTACAGATGTGCATATCGTCCATGTCCGTATTTTTACAATGAGTGTGAATATACTAGTTATAAGGGATAAATCCAGACGCACGATTAGTTAATATAAAGGGTTGTAATGCAAATTTTACTATAAAATAAGCAGTGGCGGATCTAGGATTTGACCTTAGGGGGGCGTTGACTTTGTCAACGGAGGGGGGGGGGGAGAAAATCACTGAAACTGTGAAAGGTTAAAGTAAAAGTAATTTTTAGCGTGTTTTGGTGGTATTAAGAGTAAAATAATGGTTAAAACTAATCGCGAGCGAAGAAAAATTGAGAAAAAATAGCGTTTTAGGCATAAAAAAATCATAGGTCCGCGGCCGTTAGGGAGGCGCGCGCCCCTTGGATCCGCTAGTGATAAGACAGATACACGTTTTTCAATGTGTAAAAACAGTAATAACACAAACCACATCAAATACAATACAGATTTACCCGAATATGATAGTTTGAAAACACCTACTACACAGACCTTGATCACAGTTCTTCTATGATCAAAAAAGATCGCTGAAGATGGCGCCAAAGCAATGCGCGATTCTTAAAATATGACATTAGTAGGCCATCAAACTCGGGATGATAACGTAACAAAGACGTTGAACTATACCGAAGCCGATAGCGACGTGTATAGTCGTTAAAAAATTTGATGTTATTGATGAGAATAAAATAATTCGTCCGTGTTTTACCCGCGTTCGCATTGTCTGATTTCCCCCTTATCAAAAAGGTTTGCAATAAATTAGTAATCAGTTAAGAAACAAAAGGGATGTTACACTAGTACAATATATTAGTTGTACAGTACATGCTAATGGTTTAACGCAGTAGTGGCGCCAATACCTGTGATATAACCCGGCTCTGCCGCCATTTTTCTTCACCATCTTCATTAAAGTTGTGCCTGACCATATGCCGACTAGAAGCGCTTGTGTGGGCAAATCTATCTCTTGGCCTTTGTCCAATGATAAATGCATGGCGAACAATTTTTCTTTACGTTTTCAGTGAGCTCTTCAACAGTTAAAGTTTCAGTTTCAGTTTTTTCAGCTTTCTTTGAGAATTTGTAAACTGACTGAATGTCTTCCGAGTTGGATTTTGTGTTCAAGAACTTTTTTTCGAAAGTTTAATTGTTCCTAAAGGGCTCTCATCTTTAATGCTTTGGTTTTAATCTCATGGACTTGTCTATCTACTTCTCATTCAGTCTGCAACAAGCCAAACTGATTTTTTTCACTCGTGCAGTTCTCCAGCATTTGAACTCTCCTTGTTTCTTTGTTTTCTTTGTTCAATCCAATCTTGAGTTTCAATAGCTGTCAACATGATGTATGCCTGACTAGCCAAAACACTTATGTTTTTTTTGCGCAACAAATTGTCCAGGTACCCAAATTCAGATTCCGAGAACTTGTTTTTGAACAGACATTGCCTTCATTCTCATATATGTCTGCATACCATTTACCGCCTGGAAAGTGATCAGCATACATTTTCTTAGCACATTCAGCTAAAGCCGGCAGCATCACATTCAAGTACATGACAACAAAATTATCATGCTCCCATTCCTGAATGAGTGAGTGGTAGATGGCATCCTTGTGGACTGCATTAACCAATATAAAAAACTTCTATTACATATGTGTGCCATGACTATTGTCCGAATCAAAAACATCTCAAATTATAATTAAGTTAAGAAATTACGGGATATAATTAAGTAACACACCGGCTACCTCCGGCTCAAAGAAAAATGGCGTTCCAAATAAGCTCCTACCCCAATTCAATCGGCCAGCGGCACACAACGGCAACTGTCGTTCAAACATTATATTGTTATATGCAATATACACAACACTACGCCTTGATGTAATTAAGATCATACAAACCACCAAATTTGTCACATCTTCCTCGGTATAATACCACAATCTCTTACATTTGTTTTTGCCATTAGCTCGCGCATTCATAAGAAAACGAATTTAGATGACTATTTCCCCAAGCAATCCCATAAACAACATAAAATAACACTTTTATAAAGCACCTGTTGTAGACAGCTTCGTTTCCAGTTCTTTACACGAATTCGATAAGGCGACATGTCACCATTTGGGACGCTATTATGCCATCGGTTTACATATTTGTTAAGGATTACTGACTGAAATGATAGATTAATGTTTATGTTACGTATTAAAAGGTAAAACTTACATCCCAAACAAATTAAGCGATATTTTTCAATTAGGAGTAGTTACGGTTAACACTGCGAAACATATGCGGAACCTACCCTGAGCATGCGCTGACGTCGTTAACTAAGTAATATGCCTATATTAGGCCGCTAGTCCACGTTTCAGTATCCAGATCAGTATCCGTATGCAGAAGAGTTCAATGCGGAAACCCATATTCCACGTTTCAGTATCCGTTAAACGTATCTGCCTTTAACCTTACTTTAAACATTTTCTACATTAATATCGTTATCATTCACATGAAAATTCAACACCTGTTATCCAAAACGTGGCGAGAGTCAACTTTGTTATCATATATACGTGTTAGTTATGTCCCATTGCAAGAGTACAATGTTTTAGTGGCCGAATTTAATATATAATGAGAAAATAATTGCGATTTAGCTAATTTTACATTTTTTTATATTGGGATGTACAAACGTTTTGGTTATATTGGAGAAACTCTTAAGTTAATATCTTTTGTCCTCTGTTATTGCATTACAGTAGGGGGTTATCGCTGAAGGAGTCATTGCAGAAGGGGATCACATGCTACTTTGCTAGATTTCTTCAGCTGAAGATGGACTTCCGATAGATTGACTGGTGCATATGGGATGGGTTCGTTGAAAGGCTTATATTATGTCATGTTAAACGGTGAGAGGGAGGGGACTTTCTCTTAAGGCGATGGAATTTACGGTAGAAAAGCTATGACACAACATCTTTGTGTGCCCTTCACATGGAGGTATGATATCATTCGGCAGCACAAGAAAGTTATACTTATATAAAGGGGGGTTTCTCTGACCCATTTCCAATCTTGCCGCTGCGTACTTTGTCATCACAGCTTTGGCTTCCCGGGTATACTTCCTCCAGTCCTTAGGGGCCAATGAAGACTCGCCAATCTTGATCGATTTGTCTTCCCACTCTGTCTTCTGGTTGTAGAAGACTGGACTGAACCAGATGGAGGCAGGATCGGAGAAATCGTAAGTCTTAACGCAGGCGGATGTCTTGGCTGATTGTGCTGGTGATGACACTGGTATACATCTGAAAACGAGCTATAACATGGACGCTTGGCAGAGGGGGAATAGGTCTACACTGCACAGAGGTCCTTTGGGTCAAGGTCGAGTACTCTAGCAATGGTTCTGCTTGATTTTCCTTCTAACGAAATTCAGCTGGTGGAGGGATAGTAAATGTGTTGTAAGTCTTGGTAGCTGTCAAAAACATTTCAGCCATATTTCGCGGCAACCACAGAGCGCGCTGATGTAATTTCTAAGCCCTGTACAAACGGTGTGGCGACGCCGTTTTGTGTAAGATGGGCGGAAACCTCTTAACCTTTTTAACTTGAAGTTTGTTGAATGATCATTGGATGACCTCAGTTTTTATGAATATCATGGAAAACAGTTTAAAAGATTTCCTGTGAGCACAGACTCTATTGCTCATATCTCAGCATCAGGCTGGTCAGTAATGAAGTATTTTGCCCTCCATTCAGGATTTGCCACTCTTATCACACCCAGTGCTTCCGCGATTGTAGGTGCCCTTTCATCCTCCGTGATAAAGGTGGCCACAACTTGGGTGTCAATGTTTTCCGCACACACAAGAAGAACAAGAGGCTGTGTTCTTGAATGTGTTATATGTTGCATCCAACATACCACTTGCTGCCCATATTTTTGGAGAAGGCTCTTCATGTCTTTTGATTGAATGAAAAATATAAATTTGCTTTCATTCTTTCTAAAAAATCACCAGATCATCAGGATGTGTTTCTTTCCATTCTGCAAGCTTATATTCAAAACATTTAACGCACACTGTGGCCAAAAACGTCACTAGCACATCGATGCTGATAGTAACTGTTTGGGGAACATAATTTCCCTCCGTAATAAGTAGATGCTACCAACGTTTACATGTGTACTAAAGTACACATTTGTACTAAAGTACACATGTAAACGTTGGTAGCATATGAACTTTTATTTTTTTTGTAAGCAATATTCATTTACATTCAATCTATATATCAAATATTTTTCATGCGCAAATGCTTCCCTTATGTTCTACAACAATTAAAATATTAATATTAAAGTATGTATCCGCATTTAGCATGTCATCTGGACTTCCCTTTTCAATCTCCCGACATTTGTCGAGATGGTTTTGCTCTCGACAAACAAGCGCTGGTTGATGCTGTGGTGTGTTGTGGGCACAACGTCCTAGCATACTGGTCTATGACTTTCTTAATAATGTCAACCTCAGACATACCATCCTCATACAGAGAGCGAAGTTGGGCAACTACCCTCTTGTCCAGGTTCTGGGTAAGGTCAGTTTGCTGTAAGAGAATCAAAAGCAACTGCAAAGACAATAAACTACTGTATTCATTTTATTGAATGAGTTTTTTTAGCAGGATTCTTAAAATCACCAATACTCGGCAGTCGTGCCAAGAAGGTCTTCCCTGTTGCCGTTCCGTCTGCAACGGCCGCCCTCATCTGATTTCCCTTTCGTTCTTTTGCTATGGTTTCACCATTGTTGATCTAAAACAAAATTTAACAAATACATGTGTATGTTGAAGTTGCTTACAGAATGTAACGACACCCTCGTAGCTGACTTTGACACAGTTATGACAAACACATTTAAGTTTGAAATAACTTTATAACTGTCATATCTCAACTGGACATCGTGTGTCCTCTTATTACCAAAAAGGCAGGTCTGCCTACAACATGTTTATATATGATTTACAGTGACGGGCAATAACTGAATTATAAAGATGTAGTCATTGCACTTGTTGTCGTTTTTCATACAATTTACTGATATTGATAAGTTTTAAAGCAAATAAAACCACAACAAAAAGTGTTTCTCTTGACACCGTTTAGTTCATTTTCAATTTAATTTAATTGATCCCCTGTGGCAAAAGTTAAGAGCATCAGATCTTAGAAATGAAAAATATGCAAACATTGGTCTTAACAAACAAATTTGCTTAAACATTCATTTACCTCAACATCTGGGAACAATAGAAGTTCGTTTATGTCCACTACATCTGCACATCCAATCTTCTTGGAGGTTGCACCGAAAACATTCATTTTATGTATGAAGAATGTCCCAGGTTTTGTGCCTTTATAAAAAGATCTGAATTATTTACACAGATATATTTTTTCAATCTTTCAAGTATACACACTTGCTCGTCAAGTGAAATGACTCAAATACATTGTAGTTTCAATGTTATAATACATGTACATTACTTCTTTAAATTTGATTTATTTTAACTTCGATCTGTGTTTGGAAATAAACATATTTGAATATGAAAATAAAAGTAATATCTAACATACTTATTAATAAGTCCCTTAAAATTAAAGATTACACTTAAAATGTGTGGTCCTTTGATAAAGTCATGATAACTTGATTCAATGACTTTTTTGTATTCCATAAGACTATTTCCTTCATCAGTTTAATATACTATTACCTGCCAATTCGTTTTTATTTTCTTGGACTTGTGATGATCCTTTCCTAGATAGCACATCAGTCTTTTTGTTCCCAGGAAGACAAATGGCACCGTCCCTTCCCATAACACCTTGTATTTCTTGTCAGATGCCGTAACAGTAAGACATATAATTTCACTATAAGCACATGTTGGATATACATGTATTTACATACATGTCATATATATATCAGAACGGTTTAATACATAGACTAAGTGTAGGTACATAGTATTATGCTTAATGTTGTATGTCAGAACAGTATGTCCCGCAGTATCAGTAAAAGGACATATTCGTGACGTTAAATGTCATACATGTATGTCAGAACGGTATTGACCTTTAACAATAAAACAGAGGGCCCAAAGGGCCCTAGGTCATTTTAATTACCACACAACATTTGTCACTGTCATTTAAACAAATTATTGTGTGTGTGATGTTTGCGTGCCCATGTACATTGATCAAGAACCGCGTCTTACAGGCGTTCTTAATGGTTAGCAATAGCAACCGAATTTAAACGTTTAAAGCAGATAATTATACTGCGTTGTTGTCCAACTGGTGTCAGTTCTAACCTATTTTGTTATGTGGAGGCCACTATCATTGAACATTTAATACAGATGTATGCAATTTGTTATTCAAAGTGATTTCCACAATTCATCTCGTCTGTATTGGTAGCGATCATATGTAGATTGATTTAGAAATGTAAAACACTTTGTACGTGGCTTTGGTTATAAATTGCTGGCAATAACTCAACGATGTTGACGTTAAACAGCAAACACTATTCCGTCGTAAGGTAAATGACTCGTATACATTTTTATCTCTTCAAAACAATGTTCTTTAATGCAAAGAATCAACAACAAAAATACAGATACGTCAATTTTGTGTAGAATATAGCAAGCAGTAGGATATTATTTTTATTAGATGAAACTTATTATTATATTTCTGTAGCGTGAGGAAAGCTGTACATCTGTAACATAATGTTGATTATGGTTAAAATAATACACTTATCGTGCAAAGGATAACTAAAGTATATTCTAAAAAGGCAAAACAATGATGATACACGACCAATTTAGAATCATTTTTAAAATGATTCAATATTACCGTATAAGCAATTGCAATTTCATCGATTTTCTCTGTCTCACATTTTCAACACATACAGCATTTGCGTGTCTTAAATATTCTATTTGGTGTTTCTAGCAGTCTAAATATTAAAAGCGTCGAACTTCTAGGAGTCAATGGCCTCCATGTATATAAATTTAGGTTGGTTGTAAATAACTGTTTCATACATGTATTGTGTAAATAAAGTGTTTTAAACATGGTTTGGTTTGATTAGGTCATATCAGGGCGGTCAGTTAACATCACTACCACCTTTCAGGTGCAGTTAGCTGCAGTTTAACATGTACCGAGTACACATTCTCTTGTCGCTGACAACTGTTAAACTGCAATCATGTATATGATGGAATGACCACATCAATCATTTTATAACCACGTTACCACAACCCTTATGTAGTCAGGTGATGAATAGAACCTACAACACATGTATTTGCAGACCACGACTCTTTCTGAGTCAAAACAATACGGTAGGTTAAAACAAACTTTCATAAGTGTGCATATTCATTTACCCTTCGTTGCCAATATAATGTTACATATGAGAATCTACTTAGTAATACATAGTATTGTCATCAAGAAATATCAGAAGCATAATCTGTGCGGTAAATTGCTCTGAAAAAAATTCTCAAATAAAGTTTTAAAATATTTAAATTACGTCTTTGGAATTGATATTAGAACAATTGATTAGGTTAGCAAGGAGGCCACGCACATTTTATTTTGCTCTCCAAAAATTATCAACGTGGCAAACGTTTAGTTTACTTTTGAGGTTTGGCAAAACGTTATATCTTAAATAAAATGTTTCACAACGTTTGATAATAACTTAAAGAGTCCTTTTGTGTTAAATGTGTTTTTCGCAGTTTAAAATTACGGAAACCGTATTTCTATTATGTTTCGTGTACTATTTTTTTTAAATTATTCTCGAAAAATGGGAAAGTCCCTAGGAAGTCCTGTAAGGGGACATAAGAAGCCTCCGTCTTTTAAGCTGTGTATCAAAGGGTAATGAAAGATTCCACGTCAATGACATCCCCTAGCGCATTCTATTTTCAAATTTAAACAAATACATGTACATTCCATTATTCCAAAGGACCAGAACAATATAACCACACAATGATGTAGTACAGGGCGACATTGTGCAACCGCCAAACAAGCACTACAAACCAGCTGTAGTAAGTAAATTTATACGAGGAAAAATATTCCTCAGTAAGCATAGCCTGTATGTGGAAAAAGCAGCCTTGGGTTTATTAATGATGTCATCCATTGTAATGAAAATGTCATACCACTAAGTACAACTATTCTGCCGGAATAATTACCTCGTTTTCTTTCAACACGCACATGTGGAAAAAGCATACTAAACAGTTGTACAACGTAGCAATTAGTCTCAAAGTAACTTTTATTAATAATGTAAATGATAAACAAATAAATTGATATAATAGAAATGCATAACACATTTTTGTTGGTGTGCAACCCCAAATAATGTTCGATCGGGTTTTCATCCAAGGTAAACGTAGGCTATCCATTTACGTATAATTATGTATTATATGTGGATGTAACATTTACACACACTACTTTGTCACTAGCGTTTATCAAACAGCGACGTCTATTATATTTGTCAAGTATAAACAGACAAACTGGTCTTAACACTTCAATGGCAAAACGTGAGAAGTCATTAGGCCGCTATTCCACGTTTCAGTATGCGTATCAGTATCCGCATTGCGTATGCGTATAAAAAATCGAACAAGTTAAATAATGTTGGGGCTATTCTTGTCGTCCGTATCAGTATCCGGATAAATTTCGTCCGTATACAGTGTGCGCATAGAATCGCTCAGTGAGCCATTTTATGCGCATGCGGATGACATACGCACGACATTTAGCAAT
>Ga0224511_10003807_pt1 | contig 11081 bp, 3 predicted proteins | sample SF_May12_sed_USG_2_FD_169988 | JGI IMG/M metagenome (GOLD analysis project Ga0224511, IMG submission 169988) | Sediment microbial communities from San Francisco Bay, California, United States - SF_May12_sed_USGS_8_1 | ecosystem: Environmental > Aquatic > Marine > Sediment | place: USA...
TCCTGAAATGTTAGCTATAATGAGACGATGTGCAGTGCCTATGTTTGACTAAGGTTGTTTCAAGGTCAAGGTAAAAAATTAACCCTTCTTTTGCTGTAACACATGGGGAATTCATCACCGTCTGTGATAGCTCTAGTTTATGAGTTCACCCTCCTCTACAAAAAAATTTGCTTCCATCCAGTGACATACGGGGGGAGACATGATTGCTTTCGTTTCCGAAAGCACCTATCTAGTTAGGGTTTGATTTTAAGGAATGTAAAACGTAGTAAATAGAGATAACGAGAATGTTTTGTATATCGTATATAAAATGATTTAGAATGTTTTATAAACTTACACACTTTTCTGCAGTATTCTGATAATATATAAAACTGAATCTCCCCCAATGCAGACGAACTATGCGTCATGATAATATTCATTTGTTTCTATGTTCCACTTTAACAAAACGGGCACTTACTTAAAACCCAAATTAAAACATGTTCAGATACCATGAACATGATGTTCAGAAATCATGCGTTTCGACTTACACAATTTCATACAGTCATGCAATATTTCAAAGCTCTTTCCCATGCATGCTTAATTTAACATACTACAGCTGGTGTTTAGTTTCTGTGTGGCGGCTGTTAAACGTTGCCCCGTACTACACCATTGTGTAGTTAATTTTTCTGGTACTAAGGGATCATGGATTGTATGTTGTTTACATTTGAAAATGGAGTTCCGCTCATACGCTAGGGGCGTCAGTGGTGTGGCATCTTTCATTACCACTTATGAACAGCTTCAATAATACCGAGGCTGCTGTTTTCCCATGCAGGCTGCTTTCTGAGGTATTTCCCTTTTCTCAGTTGAATTCTACATTACTACTATTGCAGCCTACGCAATTCTTGATTTTCAGGAAACTTGAAAACACGTAGGCAAACGCCATTATCTGAATGTTTTCTCTGTATGTCAACTGTCGATTAAGCGACGTTGCCATTTTTGCAGTTAACTGCATCTAAGAACTTCACACTTTCCAATGGCACGTCTGTGAACTTCCTGGCGATGATACAGTATTACGCTTATCCCTCTCGACAACGAAACATTACATGTAAGGAGTAACACGGATAAAGTGAAATGATACGATTTCACTAATACCTTTAATAGTATTGGTTGATTTTTAACGCAAATCTGTGATGTTGGGAAATGTCTCATGTTGTTTAGCTACATATACTATAGGATGAAGCATGCCATTCACTACCAGAGATTAAAATAAATCAGAATGCACTATATGCACGGAAATTACCAGCATTTTATCAGGTTGACATTATGCTTAAAGCAAAACATAAAAGTGTCCTTACTGACATTTATTGTGACTGTTTGGCTTCCAAAACATATTCTGCTACAGCAGCAGAGTACAAAAATCGTCAATGTGTATGAACTAAATGGGCTAGTTAGGTTAACCTTAGAATAAAAAAAAATGAACAGATGTTCATAGCAAATATGTTGTAAAGAATGTAGACAAGTCAGGTTTGAGGGCTCCATGACAAAACGGTCCGTTCACAAACAAACACTAAGAACACCATAAAGCATGCAGAACAGACATTTAGAGCAAACTATTGTTTGTGTTTTTATTGTTCCCAATTTTATTTTGAGTTTATATTTTTTTTAACATGATTATCCACGAAATGTTGAGTTGCCGCCTTGGTACGGCTAATGACTTACATATAACTGTATAATGGTTTTATTGTAGTATATCGCATCAGTTCTTACTTAAACGACTAGGATAGTCCTCAGGAAGTATGGACAATCTTTGGACTTGTTGAAAAACTGTCCACGGAATCAAAATCTAGTTTACCGTAGTAGGTCTACGTTTATGTACGAGTGATCATCTGTTAGTACGTTTTGAACAAATTAAGTGTATTACCGTAAATGCTAGCACATACTTATGAACGTATAATTTGGGAATTGTTTCACAAGGAATAATCGCGAAGATACAGTTACACCATTTATATATCGTTTCTACATCTACACTTTCAAAGTAGTTTCGGACAATCAACACACATGTATGGGATAGTATACTTATTTATAATGCAAAAATGAAAACCTACGTTCTTACATACTTATGCATTCTCTTGAAGTACAATATAACCAACCGGCTTTTTCGTTAAGATAATAACACTCTAATACAAATTACTTGGTTAATTATTTTCTTTGACAATGGCAAAACAATCGAAAATACCGAGGGGACAATGCATGACTGGAAGATGAATCAACAACAACAGTTGAAATATCATACATATTGCCACGGGACATACTCGCACAAATCATTGCAAATTTCCTGTATATGACAATTGTCCTCTGTCCTCGAGAACACTAAATTTGTTGGGTAACATCACGATGTGTTTATTATTATGTCTGAAACAATTAGCATTCACATTGTCGAAAACCTAATGCTTGGTTTTGTATCAACTTAGACAATGGAGTAATGCAAAAGCCCACGTTCATTCAAATAATATTCTCAGCGTCAATACACAAATAAACCAACACAATTTAAATATCTCAATAAATGTGGTTAATACCTTACTATTATTCAATTAATAAGCCTTTTTTATTAAACAAAGACGTGATGACAAACCTGTCACCGTACGAATATTAAACTGATGAAAGGGAAAACCCTCAGGAAGCATAGCCTGCACGAGAAAACAGCAGCCTCGGTTTTATTGAAGCTGTTCATCAGTAGTAATGATTGATGCCACACCACTGACGCCCCCTAGCGCATGAGCGGAACTACATTTTTGTGAACAACATACATGTACACTCCATGATCCCTGAGGACCAGAAAAATATGACTACACTACGAACACCAAGATGGATGGCATCGTCTACTTTCTTGTTTAGAGAGACAGTGATCAGCCGAAAAATACATCTTTTTTTAATAAACACATCGATGACGGAAATGATTTTCATCTGGGTTCATCTTCCATAGCGAACGATCAATTGGAAAACAGCAAAAGGAGGGTAAATTCGTGATAGTAGAAATAACCAAGAACGTTCACATCTAGTTTTTTCCTAGATTTATTGCCGTGTTGATGCTCAATGACAAAACAAAGCACCATGACGATTGCAGTTTAATTCTATTGCAATGTCTAACACAAAAAGTACCGGAAATTTAGCCGGTAATGACTGTGTCGTCATCGTGGATGCGTAGCAGAAAGCCGGAAAACATGGACTGTCCTGCATTGAGGTAGGTTCCCTCTAGCGCATGGTCTGTGTCCGTGTGCCGTACCGACACCGTCTCGCCTTAACAGAAAACATATAGAATGATCAAAGTTTGGTTTTGCACGAGGGTATGGGGTTACTTAATATTTACTTCGAGTGTGTGCTTCTTTTTAACTTTCTTTGTTTAATGCGATCACTTTATTAAATCCATTTGGCATACCTCTGACGAGAGACACGATCATATTTGTAGACGTGGTGTCCCAATCGTGCTGTGAATTGCCATGAAGATAGGTGGCGACTACAGGTGTGTCTCCCTTATAGATAACGAAATGCGCGGTATGCGAGTAGCCACCGACGAGATGCGTGTCGAAGACGTACAGACCGGATACCGGGGCACGGAACACACCGGTCGACGAACTGTAGCCGCCTGCTAGAAAAAAAACTGTAACGTATTGGCAGAATGCTTGAAATGACCTTCCTTGCTCTGATAAATGCAAACATGCACATTACAAATGCAACACTAATATTGCTACTATTAAGTGACATGACCTGCGCTCTGTGTGGAGTCAATGTTTGTGACGACGTGATCAAAGACGACAATCTGCCCGCTGCCAATGTGAGTTAAGTCGTCGGTAATGTAGGCATGGAAGGCGACCTCCGCTTCACCGAAACCTTGCCGCTTGACTTTGTCTGGTTGCAGAATCAGATGATCATTTTAAAAGCACTTGAATTGGGACAGTCTTTCTGAACACATACATGTAACACTCGAGAGCATGTTTAAGAACATCTTTTTAAATATTCATGTATTCTTTTAAATGGTTCGTTTTACAGAAAAGTAAATAAATCCAGCTTTTTTAGTTTATTTTCTGACAAGTAAATCATTTCGGCTTAAATGTACTTTACGACTATTTTGTGTTATAATATTTTTGTTGTTCATGGAAAAGAAGAACACAATACCTTCACATTTAGACGCAGCCAATTGTTTTTCTAACTCAGCTATTTTCTTTTTTTGACTTTTCAGCTCTTCGCCATATTTGAGCTCTAAAGCGTTGAGTCGTTGTTCCACATCACTAGTCACACTTGACTGCAGAATGTTGCTCGCGTCTAGTACCGAGTTTGAAATGACACAATTCACTAGCGCCAACAAGACAACTTTACTTGCCATTGCAAAGTAATGGCGAAAGTCTTGCTGATACAATCCTAGCCATACATGTCTTATCGCATTATATAGCAGCAGGCGTGATGTACGAGGCTAAGCGACCTTGTCCATTTCAGCTCGACCTAAATTTTATAAATACATATATAATTGAATAACGGACTCTTAAATGCTTCGCCAATATATTGTAACGTTTTACACCACAGCCATTGATTTTTGTCCTTCTTTTTAACTGCTTAAATTGTGTTTAAAACATTTTAATTTAAATATACATGCTTGAATAGAATGACATCTTATTACATCACTTTCTCGTGAATATAGTGCAAACTAAGTACTAGACCTACTTTTTATAACCAAACATGGTACCATGTAGCATGGTAAATGAGTGTGTAATGTCGTATGTGTATGGAATTTAAGAAACTATTTAAAGTGGACTGGTCAAATATAAATGCATCATGAAATATAATATCACTATAACAGGGTAATTAAAATCAATTATAACGTAGACTTACATTGCGTACATGTTCCACAATCTTTCAATTGTGTTCGTTTTAGCTGTGTACATCGATAGCTAACAATTGTCTACTTGTTTATAAATGTACTTATACAAATCGTGTAGGTAAGAGATTAGCGTCTGGTGTAGTCATACGATCCTAAAGAAAGAATCGTTTAATTATTGGCAAATGTTGTAAAGGTGAAAAGAAATTATGTTCATGGTTATATAAATGGAAGAGATGTTCAAAGAAAAAATGTTGTAAACAATGTGGACAAGTCAAGTTTATGGGCACCATGACAAAATGGCCGTTACAATAAATTAACCTTTTCACACTTTTTATCGTTGGTTTAATAAATACATAAAAGTGTAGGTTATTTCGATGTAAGGTGCTATCCATGCCAGTCTGCCGAAACTGAATCGTCAAATTCTCACACGGCCATGATTACATAGGACTAAAGCATCCCTTTTAAATTATTGTTATATAGGAGCGAGCTGCTGTTTGGTGCTCTTGTATGTATAACCTTGTTTGCATTTAAACGTGTACGCCGTCGACCTTGCTTTATGCAAATATACATACATTATCATGCACATTGCAAAGGTGCACGGATAAGTAGGACATTAGGGCTCTATATAGATTATATACACTTCAGATCTAAGGGTCCCTTACCTTGGTTCACGTAGTGCAAGATAAGCCTAACATAATCATGTCCTTTCTGTATGTGCGCTTTCGGGTTTTACAACACCAACATCTTGCACGCCGCTTTTAGATTCTCGTTTTAAAGAAAATGAAACAATTCTGAATGTCTGTTGCGTTTTGGTGTTTTACGTGTTTTTGCGTTGTTCAGTGTGTTTGTTTTTGTACGGGACATTGCGTCGTGGTTCCCTTAAACCTGACATGTTTACATTGGTTACAACATTATTTCTTCGAACATATCTTCAATTTATAATAAAGAACATACACACAACATGTTAGCTTTACGATGTCAACAAACTAGGTTGTCCCAGCAAAAATCACAAGCCAGCCTATTGTCTTCAAAAGCCTCGACCTATATCCATTACATTTATAACATTGTATTTTACATGCCACAAAGTCTCTGGTTTAATTATTTTCGCTGACAATGTAAAAATAGAAACATATCAAGGGAATACTGAATGAGTTCTAGACAAATGAACACCAACATCTTCGCGAGACAATATAATAGATATATCCATGGGAACTTTTCGCACCAATCATAGTATATTTCGCATATTATTTATGATAAATGTCCTTTTTCCTCGGAAACACGAAACTCGGTTTGAATAATATAAGAGCGTGTTTTTATATATGAAACAATTCGTATTCAATCTCTCTGTTTTAAATAAATAAACTCAACACATGTAGTTTTACAAAACAAAAGTTGAAGCTAATATTGGTTCAATGTTATTTTCGATAACCAGTACACACTAACACCTGCTGAATATAATCGGTAAATAGCTGCAGTGGCGGGTCCAGGATTTGAACTTACGAGGGGCCTTGTTGTTTTTATTTTTGTTTTAGGGTGGGCATGTTTTGGCCATATTCCAATTAAAAATTGGTTTAGAAGTAAAACGCGAGCGAAGCATAACACATCATAGGTCCGCGGCCGTTAGGATGGGGGCGCCGGGTGCGAACCATGGATCCGCTAGTGATTTAATAATATAATCTAAGTTTCCGGTAAATTAAACTTTGATGACGATACGTGATGTTCACATTAAGATAGTTATAATAAATTGCGACCGTGGAGGAACTTGTTCAGCTGTTGATGCATTTAAGACTACTTTAAAATAGCATTGAAAGGTTTGCCTGAAAAAGAAATAATTTCAAATATGAAGTTTGTATATACGCAATTTAAAATTGAGCTACCGTTCAATGTCATCGTTTTACTGACTGTTTACCTGTTTGTGTCTACATTTACATTTACAAATGCAACTTCATTGGAGATTTCCATCGAGACATGGCCGATTAACGATGGACTATCCAAAGGTCTTGTACTTTTGTAGACGTACAATGTCTTCTTGTGCCAATCTGATGTCATGCAATGTATATATTTAGAAGATATTCTTCGGTTCTGGTGAAGCACGTACCGTACAGCCAGTTAGGATGTTACATCAGCCAGCTGAGACAGTGTCCGATTCACTTTTTAAACACATTAATGATAGAAATGATTTCTCGCTGCGTGTGTCTGTAGCAGAGCACACCAACATCGTGAGCGAAAAGGCAGACCAATGCAGAACAACAGCTGAAAACAAATTTAATAGATAATTGCATATCTAATACAAAGGCATGTGGACAATTCCCAATACCAGACAAACAATATACACATATACCTTTTGACTCTAAGGACTTTCCGTTTCCCTCAGATAAGTTCAAATATGGAATTTGACTATTAGAAGATAGGTAGCGTAGCGAACGCGCAGCAGATGAACGAGGAGGTTAGGTGGTACACGTATGTTCATTTAGAATAATTAGCTGAGCTAGTGTTTCATAAGGCTGCTTTGACCGATATTTGAGTTAAAATAATTATGTTAAGAGAAACTAACACTATTTGTGTATCCCTAAATATACAATTATCCTATAAAACGTAGAGTGAAGAAAATGATGAGACCGAGCATGGGGTTGAACCCGTGACCGCGACAACGCGAGGCGAAAGCTGTACCAACTGCGCTACTATTTCACAACAAATGTGAGTGCCAATTTAGGCTATATAGAAATATAGATAGACATAATACCGTTCGTCGCTAGTCACGACTCCATCTAATCATAACGTTTTTAGAGAATATCCGGCTTGTGAAGATTATTGTAATTGTTATTGGAAAAGAGGGAATATAAAGTTAACACGTGACCGTTCTAAATACGTATTGCTATATACACTTCATACAAGGTTAAAGGTTTGGCATTACGCTGCACTTCCAAAAAATGCCTCCCGCGGACATACACGAGCTATTGGTTGTATTGAACCTAGGCATTGCATATCGTATGCATCTATATAATTACATCATTTAACTTCTCACTTGCATTTCTGTTCAAGAAGGTAATTTTTACAAAGTTCACTAATAACACAAATAATGCCACTATTTTGAATGTCCATGTGCCATTGAATGTTTCATATATACAATATGGAGTTGTCAAACTGTAATTATATACTAATATTATACCATTTAGGCAATTTGTGTGAAAAGAAAGTCTAACAAATCTGGAATGGCATAAATACATACTCGCATAAATAAAAATACTTCAATTAATAACTTCACCAACATAAAACATAATTATAAATAATGTACAAAAACACGTTCAAGTACTGAATGCGTACGTAATTATTTTTAAATACTGGCAATAATGTCGTTAACAGGATTTGAGAGGACAGTATTTTGGTGAATGATGAATTGCCAAAAGTAAACTGTTGAAACTGCTTTTTGATGTCATCAAAATCTGCAGGACAAGTGCAGCGAAATATTTATGGTAATCGCTGCAAATTGGTCTCCTACGGCCAAAGGATAAACACCAGACGTGGGAGTAGCATAATGCAGTATTATTAATCATTCCTTCTCGGACACGGGAGAATATGCTTAAGCAAAGACGTTTATACGCATACGGAACAAGGCGAAATCGGAAAAATAGGAATAGCAATATGTAATCCAATTTCTGTAGTTGTGCTTTGCTAGCGTCTGGGTTTATCAAAATATACAAAATGCGTGATTAGCAATTGATTACGTGATTAATTTACCAACCAGTGCAATCGTATAACTTCATCAGGAGTTCAACAATAGTTTATGCATACACCGTTTTATCATGCGTTGCACCGCTTGAATATCTTACGTTAAATATAGAATAAAAGTACCATTTTAACGTCTTTTAATTTCAAAGTTATCAAAACCTTCAGTATACATTGTATGTTATGTAATGTTATAGTTATTTGAGTTGACGTTATGAATAATCACTTTTTTAACACAGAAATCCTACTCCTGAAAATAAAAAGAATGTACCATATAACAAGGGGTTCAATGTTGTTTTCGCAGGGTGCATCAATGAAAGATATGTGTTTCATTCAATTAGTAAATATTAAACACGCCTATGTGACAACAAGTCTGTGGTAACGCCAGATGTATTATATTCATTCTAGACATACATGGCGAGTTAAAATATCGTCAATAAAAGAGTTTAGAGATTACGGTTTCCATTGTGTTTGTACAATATCATACACAAAACTATCTAGTACTTGGTTTTTAACTAGTAATTTTTGGTTTTTACATACATTATGTATGTTCGATTCTCGCTAAGATGCATGTATCTGTTAGGTCAGAAATGTTTACATTTTACATTTTAACCATATTTAAGCAGTGAAACATACTCTCGTATATATGAGAAACTAAACAAATAGAGTTATTTATGCATGTACAACTTTTACAGAAAAAATGAATTTGTTAAAGATGTGTGGCCCACAAATTTAATTTTGTTTATTTACGATTTGGCTCATTGCGTCGAAACTGTTAGTAATTAGCTTGACTACAAGCCATACTCTCGGTGGTGCAGAGGTAACATATCAGCTTTGGTTGCGAGAGGTCCCGGGTTCAATTCCCAGAATAATACAAACAATTTATGAAGTCCACGTTTACTCAAATCATATTCTCGACGCGACGTCATTACACAATTACGAGGGTTGATAAAAAAACGGATTTTTGCTCTCAATTATTTTTTTCCGATCAAAGGAGCAATCCTTTAATTAAAAAAATCGCAATTCATATGCACACAGTTGGCCCAACTTCTTATTTGAAAAACACATACTTGTATTCATCATAATCATGAATTAAAAAACCATTGTAACGCCGTCACGGTGCAGCTCATCATTTAACTGCTTCATTCGATGTTTAAAGATGTTTATTATTGTTTCCAAAAACGCTTTGTACATACAAATCCACGGACTTGTCGTGCCGCTATTTTATGACGTATTCTCAAAGTACGACCTCATTGCATAAAAGCATATGGTAGCAATCCGATTTTTAATATTACACAGTTAATGAAATCTAGCGTTACAAATGGCGTCAACGGAAAAACCTGAAACACGGGCAGAAATTTAATTTTTCGAGCAAAACATTGAAAACAGTACAGCTACGCACGGGAAGCATGCAGTGAGCCGCACAGTAATTTTCGATTGGCACACACGATTTAGAATAGAAACCATGAACGACAAGGATGGAAGAGGGAGAAAGAAAAAAGTTTAACAGACGATAGTATGTTGCGAATGCGTTGAAAAACGACAGGCTTTTAACGGTTAGTCCGCTCCAAACAAAATTTCGATGTAAACTACGGGACCATGCAGACAATTCTTACGAGGGTTTAAAATGAGAGAACGAGTAAGAAATAGGTTTCATATATATATTTTTTTAATTTAAGCTATGTATTGAATAATTGAATAATTAAAACTGAGGATATCGACGATCTATGTTTCAAACAGTGCAAACGTTTTATTTTTAAAATTAAACTAAAAACAAATAACAATTTTTAACACTTTAAAAATGTTTTATTCATTGTAATATTTATTGTTACAGTATTTATGTTTCTAAAAGGGTACTGCATTTTTACTCCATTTATTCATTTGATTTTTAACACTAGGTGCACTCGTGCTGTATCCCGGGCCTCTTGAAAGACACGAAGATGGTCTCCCGCGTGCAAAATCCACGAGTCTTCGTTCGTAGAGTGAATCAATGTCAACAGTGGCATCGCAATTAACGTTGTATCGAGCATGCAGAAGTATATTTTGAAAAGTGTTAAATAACATTCAGGTATTTCGAGACGCTGTAGTAACGTGCAACGTCAACGACGTCACCAGTGTCGTCTTACTGTGCGAGGTGACTCTAGACATATGCTCATGTAAATCTATAAATTTCCGTTGTTTGTAAATGTTTTTGAGAACTGTTTTCTGTATTCTGTAGCGTATTGATTAAGCAAACTGCTATATGTATTCTGATTTATCTTGAATAAATATTTCACGTGTTATTTAAAAAAATTGGTTTATTTTTGATCAACCCTCCTAAACTAGTACAACTGACACCGTTATTCTGGCAAATACCTTACAATTACTCAATTAATACGCCTATTTCTATCAAAGCTGTGATGACAAACCTGTCACCGTACGAACATCAGGATGGATGACATTGGCTACTTTACTTTTTCGAGGGACAGTAATCAGTCGGGGGTGGGGGGGGGGGTATTGTTTTTGT
>Ga0224511_10003808_pt1 | contig 11080 bp, 8 predicted proteins | sample SF_May12_sed_USG_2_FD_169988 | JGI IMG/M metagenome (GOLD analysis project Ga0224511, IMG submission 169988) | Sediment microbial communities from San Francisco Bay, California, United States - SF_May12_sed_USGS_8_1 | ecosystem: Environmental > Aquatic > Marine > Sediment | place: USA...
GTAGCCGAAATTGCGTACACGCCCAGTATACCTGAAAAAATAGACAGAAAAAGTACTCCTCCCAAGCATAACACTTGGAACTCCAAGTAAACATTTCATGACATAAAACACTTCCAATAACGATTCATGAATTTGCATAGCACACCAAGCTTCAACATAGACCGTCTCTGTAAAACAGCCGCTGTTTTACTTTTTCTTGTTATTCTCATATTCCGACAGTATGCCCTGCGTCTTTGCAGATGTGTCCACAGTATTTATACGGCTGAGGGAGATTGAGTGTGTCCAGACGGGTTTACAAGAGCAACTAGAGAAGCTCCAGAGCAGGATAGACGCGCTTACTGCAAACCGTGCTCCCGACCGACTGTCGAATACACCTGCTGATCGGATAACCATTGGGGCTAGCATCATTCCAACTGTCCTACCGACTGTTTCACACGCGGACCAGATAAGCAACGGGGAAACTGTCTTGCCAACGGTGAAACCGACTGGTACAATTCGAGAAGACTTAAACAAGCCGTTACCGCCCTATTCGTCTTTGATGACATCTACGCCAGTAACTAAGGCAATATCCACGCCAGCAGGTGAGAATATAATCACGCAAGCAAATAAGGTAATAACCGCGCCAGTAACAGAGGCGATGTGCACGCCAGTGACTGGTAAGATATCAACACCTGTAACGGATGCGACATCCGCGCCAGTAACTAAGACCATATCTACGGGAATCGCAGAGGCGATATCCGCACCGGTCACTGAGGCTAAACCCACACCAATAGCTGAGGCAATATCCACGCTAGTTACTGAGGCAATATCCACACCACAAACTACGAAAACAATACACAATATTACACAACAAGCTGCTCCACTGATTTTGTCTGATATGGGGGGTAGAATAGACGATACAACAAAACCTCAAGAACAACAAGAGAGGGATGCTTTATTTACCGAAAAGACCGGTGGTATGGATGGATCATGCACTTCCAAGACCAGGTAAGGGTTCACATACTTTAAATGTCGTTTTCTTTGTAGATCCTTTACAACTTTTTCGAAAATAGAATACTTATTTTCTTATTTTCTTATTTTCCTTAAGATGACCTGCCTTCTTTGTTTTTGCTGATACATGTACATATGTAGCTGTGTTGCTCTATGTACATACTTAAATACTTTCCAGGCCCGATAATCAACAAACGATGCATTCAAGAAAACAATTTTCGGTCAAACCAGCAGAGCACACCGCTGGAAAAGCATCGTCTTTTATAGACGGCAGCGGCTTCAAAGGTATGTGTTGTTATTGAAAAGTGTTTGGAATCAAATGTTTAAAACAACATTCGTATGCATAAACAGAGACTATTCAAGTGCGATCTAAAAATTGTTATTTGAGCAAGGTTTCGCTCATTGAAAAAACGTTACAAGTTATATGTGGTTTGCCTGGAACTATATCGTTTTAAAACATCTATTCTTGTCAGGTCATGCTTAATCCTATCAGACACACTGTTATACCTATATCCGTTTGCTGGTGTCGGTTGTTCGTTGTTTCCTTTACAATGACAAAAGTTAATATTTAACTGACAGTTTATATTACTCAAAACATGTTTTGCTTTTCTCAAAAATGTGATGGCAAAAGTTATAACAATATTTTTTTCTTTAAAATTTACCATAATTTACCTATACCATTACACTTTAGATATCTAATGATAATAATGTTAAATATATTTAGTGGTATCGCCCCTTTCTTAAAAACAGTTATCTGCATACAAAACTGTGATCTTTTCGCATACCTGTACTTTTTGATCTGCGACATCCGCTTCAGTTGAGGTGGTCCGACAGCGGTATAGAAAGCTAGGGGCTGGGTTGTCGGCGTGGAAGGCGACGGCCCAGGCTGCTTTAGAAGCCGGTAAATTAAGAACTTATGTTTTCTTTGTCGGTTTAAACTCTGTTCAAGTTTTTTTTCGACATGGTTGGTTCTATCTAATTGCAAAATACTTACCGTACCTGAAAACATACACATACCAACGATAAGTCAAAAATATGTCCTATTAAACATCTTAACCGACACCAATGTTTTTTTGTCAATATAATGTCCTCCGATGCAGGCCTTAGACGCTCTGACTGGAAAGGTGTGACGACGACCCTCTGTGTTGACATCTCAGAGAGCATGGCGACCGCGGAAACGTGGGGTCAGGTGCTCGAGTTTGTGGGCAGCTTCCTACAAGGTGAGAACGGGTGGGATGTTGACGGTACGGAAAGTTTGTCTCGGCATATTTGTCGTTTTTTTTTTTTAATTTGTAGACTTGTTCGTGGAAACTGCATTCTGTTCCACACTGAATATAGTTTTCTTGACAAAATGACCACATTGAAACCGTTGCGTAAAACACTCATGAATACTTAAAACAGTCGTTGTGTTAACCTACAATAGGAGTTGAGGAATATCAGCGTGACAACGCCGCCACGTGCAAACCGGAGTACGTCGCTCTGACAACATTCGGCCTGGAAACAAAGATACAGGTGGAATTCACGACCAATCTGGACACCGTCAGACAAAAACTGGGTAGGCACAATTGGTACAGGTGGAATTCACGACCAGTTTGAATACCGTTTGGCAAAAGTTAAGTTACACAATTGGTAGAGGTGGGATTCACGGCCAATGGCAATACCGTTAGACAAAATCTAGGTATGCATAGTTTTATGCCCCCGCCATTCAAAGAATGGTAGAGGGGCATTAAGTGTTACCCCTGTCCGTTCGTTCGTCCATCCGTGCGTCCGTCCGTCCGTCCGTCCGAAATTTGGTGTCCGATCAATAACTTTTGAAAGACTGCATCGATTCAATTCAAATTTGGTATGTTGATATATAATATCAAAACACAGGTCAAGTTCGATTTTAGTTGCAATCCACTCATTTTTGACGGAGTTATGGGCCTTTTATAAAAACTAAGTCAATGCATTTAGGGAAGGCATCCTTATCCTATGGACACATTTCTAGTTTATTCGATAAACGTGTTTAAAAAAGTACTAAGAACTGTGTTTATCTGTTTTATGGTGATCAAAACGATATGCATATATATAATTATATGTCTGTCTGTTTGTTAATTTGTTTCTTTGTTTGATTTATTTAACGCTGTGTGTAACACTCGTTCGGTTATATCGCGGCAGTCAGTCCACTAACTGGGTTTCCTTCGCCTACTAGTTTCTTTACGTCACACGTGATCGTCTAGTTACCGAGATAATTAAACATTCCTTTGCATCAGTTTTATTCACTTCTCTTTTTCTATATAAAAAGGTATAATTTTTATAATATAAACGCGTGGAGGAAGTATCTACTGAATGCCCTTGGTTTGTGTTTGTAGATCGCCTCAGGCTGGGAGGACCGACCCAGCTTCTAGGAGGACTATTGATGGCTCTCGCATCCGCCATGGCTGGTATGAGACTGCTCCTTACGTAGGCATAGGTTTTACGGAATTGTAGAACGCTCTTAATATGATATGTTAGTCTGTTGAACTCAAGACCACCTAACACTCCGCCCTCTACAGAGTCGGTTTGTTTGTGCATTGTGCATTACCCTGTCAGCTCAGCTTTTGTGAATATATATGGGGTAATACCGATATCAGTTAAAGCCACCAGAGCACAGTTTAGGCAAAAATGAAACGAAAGTGTCCCAAAATTCTAAATAACTGCGTGATAAAACATACACATTTGGTAAAATATGCTAGTTTTGATCAAACAATTAACACAAACAAGGATTTTGTTCAATACGCCATTCAAATTGAGGGGAAATTATTTTCTTTAATGGGACAAAAAAGGTTTACCTCAGTTTTCATGCTTTTTACATGTCTGTTGTCATAATGATATTATTTTAAAGGGTCAGAGATTCAACATGACATTTCTTGACTGAGACTTATGCATGAACTATATTTTAGATAAGTACGTTGCGATCTAAAACGCTGTGCTCTAGTCCTTTTAATCAAATTATGGTTGTATTGTTCTTTAGGAAGTTGGCGGTTTTTTATCAGATCGCTAATAGGTCAGCTTACGTCATTATATACAACCCATAATGTTTATATAGAACACTGTTAAATGATTTTACGGAACATATTCAGAATCTGCAAAGTTGACATTGTATCATCAAGGTCACTCAGAAGACATCAACCTTATATCGACGCTGAGGACAGTTATTGTTGTGACGGACGGCCGGCCGACAGAGGTGGCCTTGGTGGAAGGTCCGGACGTCCCAGGCTCAGACGCAATCAATGAGGTCAATTCACTCAACTGTAACACGTTTAAAAAGTTCATTTTTGCAGTTAAATAAAAATGTTTGGTTTTTTTGTCCGTTTGTCTTACTTTAAAAAAATGTAATATACTTAATTAGAATAATTTCAGCGGTTGTGGAGTGTGGTATAATTATACTATTTTGTTCTTTTTGATATCATAAGCAAGACCTTCGATTTACGTTACATTTAATATGGGAGATTCATTTTCTAGAATTCTTTAGTGAACTAAAAAAATATACCGTTATGATAATAATAATTATTACAATAATAAAAACAAAACACCGGTGGTCTTATTCCTAAAAGGTTTGTATTGCGAAGATGAGGAAGTAGGGATGTAACGGAAAGAAATAGAAGGTTTTCATCTTACTTATATACGTAATGTACCATTCCGCAGTTTCTCCACCCACACCGTTCCTGTTGTCGTTTTCTTTCGTTCGTCAGATATAAATTATTACAAATAGAGATAGATACATTCAGTTTCCTTGTAAATTGATAGTAATAGTCGGGAGAGTAATTTTGAAATACAGACAACAATCGCAGCGTTCATTTTTTCAGACCAAAGCCAACATACTACAGGAGATTGAACGCTTGTGGAAAGGTGGGAATGCGTTAAACTTTGTCTTCATCCCGGTGGGAGATTCTGACATGGTAGGCACCGGCCGAGTTTGTTCTGTGACTTGCATCTAATGGTTTATATTAACCGAATAATGTAGGTCGGTTGTGTTCCTTCTTTGACTTGTATACTAATCTTTGTTCTGTGACTTGCATCTAATGGTTTATATTAACCGAATAATGTAGGTCGGTTGTGTTCCTTCTTTGACTTGTATACTAATCTTTGTTCTGTGACTTGCATCTAATGGTTTATATAAACAGAATAATGTAGGTCGGTTGTGTTCCCTCTTTGATTTGTATACTGATAGGTTTAGTTTTTTTCTTTTGTAGGATTTCATCAACCTGATGGCCAGTGTGGCCAATGGACGAGTGAAGGACGTGGGTTATGGCCGACGCCTCGCCCGTAGACAGCTTCTCCATGTCAGTTCCCCTTTTCTCAAATTAATTGAACACATTGAAATAAACATACATATATATACCATGTACTTGGTCAATTTGATTTGGGTTTTCATAGGTTTATTTCGCATAATTAAATTGTTAGTAGAAACCCAAGCTTGATTGTTAGTTTTATTGGTTTTAACATGTTCGAATATAAATTGAAAAATATTGAGCAAATATGTTTTAAACAATGTAGACCAGTCAATTCAAATGGCACCATGACAAAACGTATACAAACAACACTTAGAACACCACGAAACATGCAGAACATCAGGACGTAACAGACATTAAGAACAAACTATATTTGTGTTTTTTTTATGTTTCCATTTTTATTTATATTTCATGATTATTTGAATGCTTCTCCTGGAAATGTTAAGATACTGCCTTGGTACGATCAATGACCTGCACTGGGTTTTTAAACCATCTTTAAGCTTTAGAAAACCTCACTCTTTCTCAACATTTATTGAAAAAGAAAAAGAAAACTAAATGCATATACTTCATCACTCTATACATAGAGTGTGACGTCACTACGTTAAAGTCACTTTGACCGTGTGTTGACACAACGTATACTTCATAATAATTCCGTATCACGGCGGTTGGGTACATGCGCACCCTTTTCCGCCGACGCTAAGGAATCCCTAGGGTAAACATATTCACGCGTAGTTTACATACTCCTACCAGTATTGACAACAAGATCCTACATCAGAGGAAATGGCGCAATTGGTCGTAGAATTTGTTATGACCAAAACACCATACAAATGATGTGTTTGTGCTGGAGATCGGGCTCACAACATAAATGCAGATTTAATGATCGTATATCCAGTTCAATTTCTGTAGTTAGAACATAACCTACATTTCTAGCCAATGAGATGACTTGGTTGCCTCCATTAAGAGCCACTCTTAGTTGTTAAGAGTTGGCTCTTAATGTAAGTCACATGATGCCTAGGCGGGAATTTATAACTCCACCTTTTTGTCCTTATTTGGCTCAGTAAAGCATGCCATGTTGCGATGATTAGCTCTACATGTACAAAATATAGTTGATCAAGGTGGCTATTGAAACAGGTTCAATGGAAGGAGGATTAGGCCAAGAAAAAAATATGTGTTAAAAGTATGATTTACATTAGCTTAACTGACATGAAAAATGGAAAAGTACTTTAAATGCTTATTTAAACAAAACTTTACAACGTGAAAGAAGACAATCCTTTTTTAAAACAATGATCATGTTTTATTGTTTAAATGATCAACTTCTCCTTACTTATTGTTATACATGTATAGCATAACCAAGTTGTTAGGTTGCATTGGCCTTACATTAACTTTATAAGTGGGATATTGGGAACCAAAGCATGCAGCATTGAAATAATGAAACAATTATAAACAATATTCACAAAACTGGAACTATTTTTAAAGTCACCTACTTTATAAGTCTGTGCAATTGTGGTGATTTATCCATTTTTGCATTTAAATATTCCACTGCACATTGTAAATACGATAGCATAGTTCATCACAAACGTGCATCAGTTACTTCATTCATGCATACATGACTTCATGTACATGTAAATGCTTTATGAGTAACAAAAAGAAATGAAGGTTATGTTCTAAGTATGTTAGAACATGACAGAAATTCTCAATGGCTAAGAGGAGGCTCGCTCACTTCGTTCGCTCCGCCCCCTCTTAACCATTAAGCATTTCTAAGTCATGTTCTAACCTACACATAGCTACCTCACTCATGGTGTTTTGTGATTTAGGCAAACCATATTTCAAGAAAAATGTTTCAAGTTACACGAAAAACCCGAGTGTTTGACACTAAAAGGCTATCGAAGGAAATGGTTTATCGGTTTGACAAATGGTTCTTTGCAATTTTTCATGTGATTAACACATTGACTGGCATTGACAACTCAGTCAACTCAGTAAATAGTCTTGAAAAATATCTTTGATACTCTTTAAGAACCGTGAACGAAATGATTAATTTTAATTACCTGTTCGTTCACAAATATTTATTTTCGATTAAGTAACAACCAACATACTTTATTGAGTAAATATATATTATCACATATTCTATTTCTCCAACGTATATTGTAAAGGATTGTGTTTTACGGCTGATATTGCAAATATATTTTGAACATCATTGAAACGATACCGGATATTATATAAAATATTACATATTATTAAGATAACACATATATTATGTTTATTTCAATATGATACACATATTTATATTAATTCACTAATTTATGTTCTGTAGCAAAATAAATGTTACGACTATAACTTTACATATGCATAAAGTCAGAATACCAAATTACTCCATTTTTTTGTTGTTTATTCTTTTTAAAAGCAATATTTATATTAAAAATGCAAAAAAAAAATACTGCTGGAAATTCTAAGCTTTTTATAGGTTGCATAGCTTTAAAAAGGACACAGTTTTGTTCACACAGTTATTGGATTCTGGATTTATCTCTTGTAAGTTGTAAACGTAAATATGAGCCAAAATGAACCCTGATAAATGATAAGGACGCAACATTAAAACGTAAATGAGCAAATACTCATCTGTAGATTCTGTACGGAGCCTGGTTGGAGGCTTCTTTGTGGCAGCGATAACATCTGTTTGGAGATGGGGCCACCGTACTGAAAATAGACAGCTATACATGTTTTAAACATCGAGTTTTTTATTATTATCTTAAAACCTGTACCAGATGCATCAATCGAAATATTAGCTATGATTTATTTGCGATATTAATATATTTACACATCGACTGTCTGTTTAGAAACATAAAAATCTACTAGTAATTAAGAGACACGTAAATGTAACAACAGCAATCCGCGAAAATTGACGTTTGCAATAGGTATATCAATCTAGAACATTTTTCTGTCAATAAAACAAGGTATATACATATAAAAGCGCCAACCGATATGAACGGCGTTCCACGAAAGGAATCCTAGTTTGTTGCAATCTTAATTTAAACAGCTTTTCTGTTACTGTGGACGATTACTAGTACTGCTTAAATTGTTTTCGAAACTGATTATCCTAAAGTCTTGCATTTGTACACAGAAGTGTCCCGAAATTAACACCGAGCCTATGTCACGGCTAGATGACAATCTGACACATTGTCACATCGCGGCTTTTGGCATGACACGGTTGTTTTGCCCAATTTGTCTGCACAATGCCTCTTTGGCGTATTGCGTGTAATTAACTCAACAAATGGCATTGAAATCAGTCAAAACAGTAAACTATCTTCCCGATCAGTTGTATTACTGTTAAGGGACCGTGAATAAATTAATTAGATTTAATTACAGATGTGTGCACAAATATTTGTTTTGAGATTTGAAAACTATACAATGTACCTTATGCAAAATATAGACACCCTTTACCGTCTTCCATTTATGTAACAACACAATACGATTATACTTTAAGTGCGAATCACCTTTTGTTTGGGGAATGCCTGACTGCTAAATAAAGCTAGCTGTATTTTGCTTTGAAATCATTATGTGTTAGGCCGACTTTCCGTCATTGATTGATGAAATGCGACAATTTGTAAAAGCTAGACATCTATAGAAGGGAATATAATAACATACCGGCTAGGGTAATTTTATGTATATGATAAATTATCTGATAAATGCTTATTACGTTAAGATGTTAGATCTACTTAGTCGCTTAGTGTCACGTACATTTTGATCAAAGTCTTGAAGCTTAATTTTCCCTTTTTTTATTTTCGCTCGCTTCGCTATCGATTCATGTTAAAACAACATTTTAATAGAAATTGGGCCAAAACAAAACTTTCAGTGAGTTTCTCTCCCCCTCCCCGTGGTTGTTTTCTTATGAACAATGACACCGTTATTAAACTGACCTTTCTATTTTATATGCCCTAAATAAACTGCACAATGCACACTCTGGCCATACATGTGACACATTGACAGGCATAAATCAACCTGAAAATAATGTTATTTGATCAGATGTAGTGATTATATTTTAGTATTAATATATGTGGTTGCTATTATACTTCAGTAAGTTGTTTTTTGCATCCACCCACTATTAAAGGTTGATGCTGTTTTATGTGCTGCATCTATTCAGATGGAAGTCGCCGATTAAAACATCCTGCAGTTTGTATTCATGATGCTATCAGCAGTACCGGTAAGTGGAAAACGTGAACATGAGCCAAAGAGCACCTCGATGAAATGATAAGGTTTTATCATTAAAAAATAAACGAGAGAAGATCCGGCTCCAGTGCCCAATCTACGGTGCATTGCTGGGCGCTTCTTCCTCGTACAGATAGCATCGGTTTTAAGTTGGTGTTACTTCGTTATCTATATATTAAATATTCAATTTATTACTCCTGTATCAAATGAAGATGTTTTAAATATTGCTTTCTAACTATTCACAATAAACACAAGTGGTTCGGGTTTAAGTCGCCCCTTTATGAATAGTTTTGCCTATAGATATGGTCAGTCCAGATCTACAGAGGCCAGTCTGTACTTTCTAGTAAATCAAATACGTGTTTATATAATTAGTGTTTGTTCCGCGTTTCCTTCATTTAGACTGCTGAGAATTTCGAACTTTAGCAGTTTCTGTGCAATATGTTTTTTTCTTTGAGCATCTCCTTCATTTATATATTCCATGAACAGATTGCTTAAATTGAAATTAACAGATTATACCATTTACTACATAAATCATAATCGGTGTGGCAGAATATGGTGTTTTCATAGATGTAATCAAAGTACAACATACACATCCTCCTTTTTGGCATTCAAGCTATCGAACAGCACCGTTGCTACATGTATAATGTATAATTTTAGTCCCGTACAATATATTTCTAACACATCACAATGATATACAATTGCGTTATACCTTGCAAACATATTAAACCTATTCCTTTTATAAAAAGTGGTGTTTGAATAAAAATACAGTACACAGATAATACCTAAGTTATGCACGTATAACAAATCAAATTGTCTACAAATTGAGGAGTATACACCAGCTTTTACATCGCCTCTCTTCTGAATTTGTTATTCGTTATTTGTAGGACCATTGCCTCTCTGATTGCCTTTCTGTGTGTAATTAGCTCTTTGTCTGTCATTGGCAATTCCATCAAAGTGTAAACAATCGCTTAAATAAACTGTGTATCCCAGTTGAAGCCATGGACAAAATAATTGGCTTAAATTACTTTAATAACACGTTGAAGCACAGGCATTTACCTTGAGATTTTGATACCTTTAAAGAACCTAATTTAGATTGTAAAAAAAAGTTTCGCTGTGCAAAAGTTTTCTTAAAGAACTCCTCGGTTATATGTTTTAGTGATTATGACCTTTGGTAAAGTGTGTGATAGACTGCTGCTATTGCTTTATAATACATATAAAGGTATTTGCATATTTGTATTCAAATCATATAGTGTTTATCCGACAGTTGAGTGGAGTAATCGTTGACAGCTTTAGTGTAGCGTAAACGAAACGGAGAAATAGATAAAATAGCAAAAAGGTAGGGGTTACTTGATATCTTTTTTAAAAAATCAAACTATTTTTGATTGGTGTTTAATTCTATAAGAAAACTGGCAGATACTTTAAATAAAGTTACAATTGTATTATGTTGGTTGACATTTACTGTTCTTATGGATAACAACGTGTATGTGTGTAATATTGATATTATATGAAGTGCTTTTATTTCTGCTGTTTTTGTAACTATCTAGGATATAAAACAAGTTGATATTGTCACTTATACAATGTATATTAACCATAATCACCAAGCCAAGGACATGTATTTGCCTGATTTGTTTTGGTTT
>Ga0224511_10003809_pt1 | contig 11080 bp, 1 predicted proteins | sample SF_May12_sed_USG_2_FD_169988 | JGI IMG/M metagenome (GOLD analysis project Ga0224511, IMG submission 169988) | Sediment microbial communities from San Francisco Bay, California, United States - SF_May12_sed_USGS_8_1 | ecosystem: Environmental > Aquatic > Marine > Sediment | place: USA...
TGTCAGAAGGATCCAGGATTAGCTTACAAAAACTTCATTGTCAATGTTGTGTTTATTTAGATACAATACTAAACAAACTGCAAAAAGTAGCCGAAATTGCGTACACGCCCAGTATACCTGAAAAAGACATTACTCCTCCAAATCATAACGCTTGGAGCTCCAAGTGAACATTTCATGACATAAAACACTTCCCATAACAATTCATGAAATTGCATATCACACCAAGCTTAACATAGACCGTCTCTGTAAAACAGCCTCTGTTTTACTTTTTCTTGTTCTGAATGTCTGTTGAGTCTTGGCGTTCTGCTTGTTTTTGTGCTGTTCTGTGTGTTTGTTTTTGTACGGGCCATTTTGTCAAAGTGCCCTGAAATTTGACATGTTTACATTGTTGACAAGATTCTTTTTTTGAACATCACTTCAATTTATATTACTCATAACATGTATCGAAAATGCGGTCTGTAATAATATTTTTGCAGTTAAAATACAGCTTTAAACGTGTGGAAGATCAGTAATACTATATGTACATGCATATTTATTATTTTTGGCCAATACAGTGCACATGTTAAATAACAATTACCGCATTTTCCAGGAACACATGAAGTAAATGTTAGTGCTTCTTGCATAAAGTAGCCATTTTATTCCACATTATCATTTGTGAGTTGCAAAAAAATGATCCCAAGCGAATCATATACAAAAGACAAAGATGAAATGATTACGAAAGTGACAGGACGTAGACAGACTGTAGTGGTAAGAAGGAAAACTGCGATCCTAACTCGAGGACTTGACGGCAGTAAATATTTCCCAAAGGTCTTACCACATTATCTGCATCCTTAAAGATCTAATAACTTAGTTTTGTCATATGATACACATTAAATTATATTACTTATTTGCACTCATGAAGATGACGACGTTTTGCGATGTTTGTATAAAATACTTAAATGTGCATACGATGGACTTTCAAAACGAGTACATATGGACACATTTCTAACATACTGCAAATCATCTGCAGTAACAGAATGGCGGTATTAGTATCAGGAGCAACAGCAAGGTTAATCTTTCAGGCATCGATGTTTGCGAAAGACAAATACACTTGGCCCCATTTTCCCCCATCAATTCGGTGTCGTTTTAGAAACACAAATGCCAATGTACACAGATGAAAACCTTTTTTTGTTTATAAAGATTTCGACTAAGCATAGACCTTTTATTTTCTTCTTTCCATAACATACTACTAGATGTCATAATTTTTGCACATGGTGAATACATACCAAAACATCATGCATATAGTTATTGTACGAATTGAATTGAATTAAGTCTTACGAATTATTTAGCAAGCAACAATAATTCAACAAATTTAAAATAATTTATTTTTGACTCATGGACATTATCTGGCTGTTAATTTTTAAAGCAGCTGACCTCCAGATGCTCAAAATAATAAAAAAAGAAAAAACAATCAAATTAACGGTAAAATAATACTGGTCAAGCTTTCCCTTTCATCAGTTTAATGTTCAGTGGACAAATCTATTATTACTCACCCCTTAATTCAAGTGGTAAAGTTGACAAACCGTTGGTAAAACATCGTTTTTCTTTGCATAATCTACTGCGTTACTAATGCAGTAGCCGTTATGTATAGTAGGAATATCCCGATGGCAGAAAAGTAAATTGTCTGTTTAAATCACTGTGTAGTTATATTTTTCTGGTCCTCAGGGATCATGGAGTGTACATGTATGTTGTTTACATTTGAAAATGGAGTACCGCTCATGCGCTAGGGGGCATCAGTGGTGTGGCATCATTCATTGCTACTCATGAACAGCTTCAATAAAACCAAAGCTGCTGTTTTCTCGTGCAGGCTATGCTTCCTGCGGGCTATCCCTTTCATCAGTTTAATTTAAAGCAAAAAAAGTGAAAATATGTAGGTTTTAACCGTTATTTTGATTTCTAACAACTATTATGTGTATTTGAAGAGATATTTTGAAATATTTGATTTTCTATTATATTCTGGAGGTCAGCTGCTTTAATAATTTATAACGTGATATCATGTTTCTAATGTCCAAAAGGTTAGGGCTACGATTTTCGGGTGACAATACGGCCTGTTGTGCACAACTGAAAACGTCATGTCTGTTTGTAAGAAGTGTTACCACACAAAACAAAAGTTAAAGCCGGGGAGTAGTTCGAAACAAATGCAGAAGAGTCCAATGTTAAAATTACGGCGACTATGTACATCTTCGATATTTTATATTGTTCTTTTAAAAATAACGTGCATAATGTGTCTCCGTTATGAAATATGTCATTGTCCGGACATATGCTTTAAATTGGTCCACAGAGAATGCATGAAATTTACCTTCCGCAGCTAAACGCCAGACTGACACCAGTTTTCCTGTTTAGATGGCATAAGTATGGTCCTTCTGCAGAATATCATTAAACAAAGACATAACTCTATGCTGATGTTTATGAGGTACATGTATTGGAAACATAATTCATGAACACTAAAAGTGGCGATCATTTAGTAAGGTACAGTCCATTCCTGGGAAGACTGGAATTACCACATTAGGAATACGACCCTTTGCCGCCCGTGTCTGTTTCAAAAGGTTCCGAACAAGGTTGAACGCTACAACAATATAAAAAGCATCGCATGATTTCAACTGCAGCGACTTATTTAGACACTAATTCAGTTGTTGAAATAACATAGTTTTGCTTCAAACTGTTTTATTTATTTGGTATAAAATGTTTAACTTAGTAGTAATACCTAAAATTTGGTATTTATAGATGGTTTTGTTACGACGTAGCAGTTGGTGTGTAAAGGGTTTTATAAAAGTAATTTAAACGTTAGCAATTTTCATCTTCTTTGAAACTGCATATACATACTGGCCATTTTATTCCAATACAGAAGATATAACGCCCGTGCACTACATAGTTGGGAAACATAAATAAAAGCCTATACTTATGTGCAGAATAACACAAATCACCCAAAGACTTGAGCGTCTGGATAGGATATGGGTATCTGGAATTATCTAACGTTAATACATTAAAACGTTTAGTGCAATTTGAAAGTTATCTTAACCGCAATCATTTATCAAACGGGAGAAGAACCGACAGTAGAAACAACGCGAGCCTCTTTAGCATATATTCATATATATTATACATGCATGTGTGTGTTATATAGACACGTCACCTTTAGAAATGTTATGCTTTCATGTAATAATTTTTTAAGCCTCCAAACATATTTTGTCATTATAATTATTTTACAATTTCTTTTGCGCTACGGAATGTACTATTTTACATATATTGTTATCAATGTATTATTTTATTGTTATGTTAGTGACCAATCGTGTGCCGATAAATATAATGTGACGTCAAACTCTTCTATGTACATTTTGTATCAGATGCTGGCAGCAAAGGGACCAACAACGAATCTTGTAATTCCAAGTTCTCCAAGACAGACTATTTCTTACTCAATTATCCCGACACATTAGCTATCATAATATATGTTTCCAATACAACCTTGCCAGCATCATATAGTTAAGACTTCTGTGTTTGCATTCTGCATTGGTCCTATATTGATGGCATCTATATAGGAAACATAGTGTCAGTCTGTCATTTAGCCGCGGTAAGTAATTTTGATGGTTTCTCAGCAGGCCAGTTCAAAACATATTCTCAGACAATAACATATTCAGATCACAATGGAGACACACTGTAAATGTGGCGTTAAGTGTTTGTGTGGTGACTGTACAATGTCACCGTGTACAGCATAATTGTGTCGTAGCTAAAACAACTAGAAATAGAGTATGTAACATTTTAGTGTGCTAATGTATCTACATGAATTCAGATAAAATTGTGATCATTTTAATTTACACAGTGATTACAAAAATAGGTTTTGTATATGATTACGTTTGCAAAATAAATATATGAGTTTATACAATTTTTGGTTGCCCCTATGAGTGTTGCATTGTCATTTATATAAATTATTAAGGTTCTTGCTTTTTGTCACATTTGTATGTTTCAGAAGTTTACTTTCTATAACGACTTAGGTTGAAAGACCGTCAGTTACAGTCTTTGAAGAATGTCCCTGCTTACCACATTTTTCAGGATAAATATAAAGTTAGTGTGGTGTTACGTGCATAAGTTGTCATTTTATTCCACATTATCAGGCGTTAACGGCAAATAAATGATCCCAAGAGAATCACATACAAAATACACAGCTTACGAAAGTGACAGGACGTAGACTGACTGTAGTTGTTATAAGGTGAACGTCGACACTAACTCGAGGTTTCGTTGGCACGTTAACTTTTCCCCAAAGGTTACTTATCCGTGTACTGTTAATTTTTTAATTGTGTTTAATTACGAACTAACGAAAGCGATATTTACACGCCAGAAGACGATGAAGAAGTCCTGCATTTTTTCGGCACAAGCATTTTCTGTACATAAAATAAACTGTCTGATAAATTTCAACATACAAATAGTAAAACTAAAAAATAAACATGTAAAAAATATAAATATAAATAATAAATAATACATATTATGTATATATATTCTTACTACTCGCTATAATAATCGGAATTTTGAATGGTTATTAGGGAAATTTGACTGTAGTCGCTTTTAGTATATTTTATCCGTCAGGATTTTCATGACATATACCTAATTGTTTATGTCCTCGAAACTGCAATTAAGTCAATGACATCTTATTCCAGTTGAGAGAATATTCAGCTTATGCATTACTGAGATTGAGAAAAAAACTATAATTATGAGAAGAATGTCGTACATCACGTACCTACTTAGACAACATAACATTATCAGGAAGACAGGAGCTATTACACGTTTATAAAAGGAGAAGTTGTTAACTGGTTTTTAAAGTGCTTTGTCGTTTTTAATCTCAATCATTTACCAAAGATGCATTTAAAATATCATAAAACACCTTGTTGATTTAGCAGCTTTAGGTGTAGAATTGACTGAAGCATCAGGCTAATACGACTGCACGACGACAAATAACAGTGCCAATATCAAATCTCTTATTTAATGACAATTTTATTACATAACTTTAATTTGTTAAAAAGATATAGGTTTAAAAGAATATAAGTAAAAAATGGATAGTTCCACAAATTTTCAAGCTCCTCCCCAAGGGGCATATTTTCTTTGATTTTGTGATTATCACAAACAGGAAGTATGCTTTCGTTTGTATTTTCTAGGTCAGCTGACAATATAATCCTAATTTATTGGATTACAATTGACAATGTACAATTATAAATGATCATGATTGACAGTTGTGGAACTGTCCATTGCATTTAATGTCTACTCAAAATGTCAGCCAATCAAATTGCAGGAAAGCAGTGATCCAACAGTGATATTATTTATTGGACCCTTTATTGAAATTGCCAGTCTATTATTGAGTAGGGCTGGTGGAATGTTACAGGGCATATAATTTAACGTTATGTATAAAATATATTACAGTATGAAAAGAAGCTTTTGTCGTTTTTAGAACTAAAAAAAAATATTTTCTTATGAAAAACATTTTGTGCACACATTTTGTGTTAGGAATTCTTATACACTTGTTTTGTAATAATCTGAGAAAAAAAAAGGGAAATACCTAAAGAAACATAGCCTGCATGAGGAAAAAGCAACATCGGTTTTATTGAAGCTGTTCATCAATGCTGATGAAAGATGCCACATCACTGACGCACCCTAGCGCATGAGTGGGACTCTATTTCCAAAACAAAACAACAAACAATCTATGTTATCTCAAAGCAGAAAATCATATAATGATTGGGAATAGATTATGCTCAGTAATGTTTCCTATGTTTTCCGTTGTCTGAGTCGTTTATTAGGGTGTTTCGAAACGTCGTCGGCTTGAACGTTATTTTCATTTTAATAGTTGTAGGAACGTATATGGCTATTGTATGTCGAATGCCGTCATATGCACATGTGTGAATGTACTGACCCTAGGGCCTTACCCAAAATTCTAAACTTTTTGCTTTGTGTAATAATGTATATATCGGTGCAGAAGGAAAGACAGAATTACATTATTTGTTGTTATGTTTAATAACTCTGAGAAAAGAGAAACCTTCGGGAAGCATAGCCTGCATAAAGCAGTCTCGGTTTTATTTAAGCTTCTAAGGTACATGTACGTGTTACTTGTACCGACGTGCCAATAATAACAAGAAACCAATAGATCGATACTCAACTCAACTCAAACTCAACTTAACTCAACTCAACTCAAACTCAACTTAACTCAACTCAAACTCAATTTAACTCAACTCGACTCAAACTCAACTTAACTTAACCCACCTCTAACTCAGCTTAACTCAACTAAACTTTACCTCAACTTAACTCAACTCAACTCAAACTTAACTTAACTCAACTCAACTCAAACTAATCTTAACTCAACTCAACGCATTTATTTCAATAATAAGGATTTATAAAGAATTGTGCAAAAACAGCAATTTACATCACTCAATCAGCATTTATTTTGCATATAATATGGTGAACATAATTGCAAACATTTTGTATAGTTCTGTCACAATCAGAGATCGTTAATATATAGAAATCATCCAGTTCCATTCCTCTGTTGTAGATTCTTTATTCCCTCTAGGTACATGTGTATTGGATATATACATTTCATATACAATACATTCAAACATAATACAGGTATAAGAACACGAGAAAAACAAGTTAACAATGTATAAAAATGAAAATATATGTACAAAATAGTAAATACTTAAGTCGAGCAAGTAATAGTATTTCGTATAATTCTGTCACAATTACAGTTCAAGAATGTATAGAAATCCTCCAGTTCCATTCCTCTGTCATACCAGTTAGGTAAATATTGATAGCACGGCAGACGCTAACGTTGTCGTCTTTAGCTTACACTCTGGTATCACTTCAAATCGGAATTGGAACAAGCACTACCTAGGTTTGCAAACAAAAGAAGAAAGTAGTAAAACGTTATTTTCATTTAATATCAAATGATCAAAGAAATACTTTGAATGATGATTGTAGCATAACAACAAAATTAGTTTCAATTGCTATTTAGAAAACCAATAACGTAACATCAGTACCTCTTGATCCCATTTATGTCAGACGCTGGCAGCGAAAGGGCCAGTCACCAATATGGCAATCCCTTTCGCTCCAGTCATAAAAAAATTCTTACCCAATTAGCTCGACACATTAGCTATCCTAATTTAGGTTTCCAATACCTTCAATACATTTTTTTTCATTCTACAACCATTGCCATCTATTCATCATGTTTGTTTTCAAAGCTATGCAGTGTTTCTCGTACAATCTTATTATTAACTTGCGACGAAAGACAACAATGCAAATACTTATAGTATAAAAAGGATTCGACAGTTTAGCAAATTCAGCAATGTGAGTTATATTACCAGTGTAAAGTTTTAAGTTCTTTTCGAAATATCAGTTTATATTCAATTGATGACGTTTTAACCGCATTGGGACTTCTGAGACACATTTCACAGCCTAAGTGTCATTTCATTTTATGTCAACGTTTGCAAATATCATATAGATGTTCCCTCGTGGGCCACTGTCAAAGAGATGTATCGGAATAAAATGACGGGTTATAGACTACTAGACAAAACAAACACATCGTACCACCTACGACAACGACGCGATCCATGTATAGGTAAAAACGACCTCTGAGACACCAAAGATCGGCTAGTCCATTCAAATAGGAGTAGCAGTATTTTTCTATATTTAGCTTCAGTGAGGTAGCCAAATCATATTTAAACATTTATTCATAAGGCTATTAACGCTGCTGACCATACAACTTTCAAGCATGTTATCACAGTGCATAGCGTACTTGCCTAGCACCCAAGCAACTGGGGTTCGAATCCTCACGTCCGCTCAATTTTGTTATCTTATTTTTTTATTATAACTAAGTTGTTCGTTTCTCTTATGTTTTAATGTATTGATATAATTAAAATTATTCATTTAATATTTCATTTTTTGTACATTGTTTTCTATATATTTCTTTTTATTCTTTTTGCGTAATATATTTTTTATTTAATAAAGTCATATAAAAACAGAAAAGATTTACAAAAATATGGAATTTGAAACATAAACGCAATCGTCGCAACTTGAAAAACTTTGTAGTTCGTGTAGGACTCGAACCCGTGTCAAATTGGGGGAAAAAGTCAACAACGCGCGCTAATCGACTGAGCTACTTATTCACATGGCTGTGGCGTTGCAAATATAGTATATACACTGTGTCTATCATCTGTGTATACCGGTAAATCAGACAGGTTAAATCTCTCTACCTTTTCAATACTTTACCTATTTTGATGAACATAAACTAACCGGGGTTATGGTCACGTCTCAATGCGTAATACTGCTTGGATTAATTCCACATTATTATCATGGCAATTCCATCTTACAGTTAAGTACACCCCATGGTAGGGATATATGAAAATCGGTGTGCAAAACAACATCTTAGTTACAACATAGCGACCTAGTTTACAATGACTCACCGGTTAACTTACACTGTTAACTGGTACAATAATTATTCTTTGAAAATAACAAATAAAAATGTTAATTGTTTTAAACTGTAAAATGAGGAACACTGCGTGTCCATAACTGTTTTCCGGCGCATTTTTTCAAGCTCGCTTCTGACACTATGTATAAATTGCAATTTAGCCTGTGTAATAGAAACTTTTTCAAAACTACAATTATCATGCGGTGTCATAGACTGCAAAGTATTTTAGACATCCTCGTACGCGTTCAAGAACCATGTGCCGTCAGTCTCAATTTTCATTCTGTTTTATTTAAAATTTAATTTGACACAGCGCTGAATATAATATATTTTAAAATACATGTCGTTTATTACATAACAGACTCAAACAATGAAGTGTCCTAGGAACAAGCATATATTATGTCACTGTAATGACTAACTGAAGCGAAATACAAATGTACCTTCAAAACTACAGAAAGGTTCGACAAATACCCTTGGACGTTGCTTTGGCTAATATAATTATTTAGAATGTGTTTCAATTACTTTGAATTAAAACTATTATCTTATTTTAGTTTTATTCTAAGCAAAAACTGATTATTACCGGTTTTAATGGTAGTATTAAAATTATAACTGTTTATAACATATTAAATTGAAGAGATGTTCAAAGAAAGAATATTGTATGCAATGTAGACACGTCATCAAGAAAACACGAAAAATTGTTACAACCGTGGTTGCATTTTGGTTTGCTAAATATATAGATTAAAATAGCATTCATTTTGAACAGAGTAAACAGTAAAACATAGGAATGAGTGAAGTTTAAACATGTGATGACCGTTGTATGTCATATTCAGTGGCTGAAAACAATTAAGCAAAAGTCCCGAAACCCCTATATAATCTGAACCCGTACTGCAAATGTGTTTCTAATGGTATTTGCAGTGGAGTCGTTTTAAAGATTCTAGGCACACGCCGCTTTAATCTATCTTATAATGAATAATTACATGTATATATATTAGTGACGTTTGATTAAAATTTAAATTCGTATTTGATGCGTTTAGTTTAGTTTGTATTCTGTGTTTAATTTTTTATCAACGTTTTAATTAATAAAGATGGAGGTAACCTATATTTACTTTGGTATTATAATCCTTGGTTTGTACGAATCATTAATTACCCTTGTTTGCAAACCCATAAAATATTATATTCCAACCCACCTCAATGATGCGGAAAAATAAAACAAATATTGTTTTGTGACAATGTTCATTATTTGCTGCAATATATAACTAGAAAAGATAACAAAGTATGAAACTATATTTGTTTGGTTGAGTACATATTTTTCACAGTTTTCATTTCTTTGTTGAATAGAGTTGAACGTCAGTCAGGGAAATGAAGTATTTTTCTACAATTGAGCTGTTTTGTACCTAGTACGTTCTTGTAAAATGACTAATTAATGATCCGTAGTATTGCCAGGATAATGTCTTGAGAATGCTGACTAGGCTTGTCCGGGTTTGTAAATATTTATTAGATTCTAAGTACTTAAGGCGTGTAGTTGTACTAAGTTACATAAAAGACAAAATATTATACAATACTTATAAATAGATACATTAAAAACTCTACAATGCATAATGTTTATATGTATTTAACAATTCTATTTTTATGTCACACGTTATGTTTTGTTTTTTATCTGAATGTCTGTTGCGTCTTGGTGTTCTGCGTGGTTTCTGCTGTTCTGTTTGTTTGTTTTTGTACGGACCATTTTGTCACGGTGCCCTGAAACTAGACATGTCTACATTGTTTACAACATTCTTTCTTGGAACATCACTTCAATTTATATTACTCATAACAGTTATCGAAATTGCGGTCTGTAACACTATGTTTTGAAGTTAAAATGCAGCACTAAACGTGTGAAATGTCATTAACACTCTAGGCATATGCACATTTTTGCCCAACACGTGTAATTAAATTGAGTGCACATGTTCAATAACAATTACCGCATTTCTCAGGAACCCAGTAAGTAAATGTTAGTACTTCTTGCATAAAGAAGTCATTTTTTCCACATTGTCCTTTGTTAGCTGCAAACAATGATCCCAAGCGAATCACATGCCAAAGACCAAGATAAAATGGTTACAACAGTGTCAGGACGTAGGCAGACGGTGGTGGTTAGAAGGAAAACTGCTACCTAACTCGAGGATTTGATGGCATTAAATATTTCACAAAGGTCTTACCACATTATCTGCATCCTTATATATCTAATAATTTAGTTGTGTCATATGATACATACGATTGACTTTCAAAACAAGTACATGTGTACACATTTCTAACATACTGTAAATCATCTGCAGTAACAGAATAACGTTATTTAGAGCTAAATAATAAAGAAAGATTGTTTTCGTTATGTATTTGCTGTATTTTTATTGTATTAATATTCTTTTATTGAAAAGATTTCACTAAAAAGTGTTAGTTTACCGCTTCAGTCCTGAAAATGCGATGACAGAAACACACATGTCGGTGTTTATTTTTTAATTTACTGTGTTGTGATTTCTTGTGAATGAGTAAACATATAAAGTGTTGTGTTCTTCTCCTACGAAAATTGCATTCAAATAAAGAGACACAATTTTTCAATGGAGGAAATGGGTT
>Ga0224511_10003810_pt1 | contig 11080 bp, 5 predicted proteins | sample SF_May12_sed_USG_2_FD_169988 | JGI IMG/M metagenome (GOLD analysis project Ga0224511, IMG submission 169988) | Sediment microbial communities from San Francisco Bay, California, United States - SF_May12_sed_USGS_8_1 | ecosystem: Environmental > Aquatic > Marine > Sediment | place: USA...
CCGTTGATTATTTTATTGCTCTGTGCAATGATTGCCCTGATGATCAGTGTCTTTATAATTTTATTGCAGCAATTATAACCCGGCTTTCATGGTGTTTGTTTAATCCCCGTTGTTCGTTTATAGTAATTAGAAAGAATCTGTTTTGTTTTGTTACTGATAACTGGTAAACTGTATTGGATCCATTTCTGGTGCAAAGGATACGTTGTAGCCTAATTTAAAATAACTCTGTGGTGCATTGTTTTTATCTGTTTTCCCTGCTTTTAAGAATTGTAGAATTTAACTAATTGCAATTTGAGTTAAGTTTAGCGTGACAAATCACTAGCGGGTCGAGGGGTCGTGGACCTATGATTTGTATGCCCCAAATGCTCGATTTCCTCATTGTTTTCGCTCGCTTCGCTCGATATTTTTTTGAAACAAAATTTTAATAAAAAATATGGCTAAAATCCTGCTACAAATACAATAACTTATACTTTAACCGGAAACACGTAAAATAATTTTGCTATTCGGACAGTTTTTTCATTGCGGCAAAGTGTTACGGCTGAACCCTAATTAACGTCGTTTGCCTAGTGACGTGACATTTGTTGACGTTTACGGTATATGTGCTGGACATTTTCTGTACGTTACAACATGTATTTAAGTTTCCATGTGTTTTATTTATGTTTGTTTTGTTACTTATTTATCATGCTAAGTAATTGAGAAAATACCTTCCGAAAACTAATGGGTATGTTATTATAAAACGTAACTGTTATCTATTATACATGTTTAAAACATGTGGGTCTGTATCCATTGTGCCCCCAAAAAGCGTTAATTTACCGACGTAGGGTTTGTCGCCCCAATGTCAGAATGTTATCTACGCCTCTGTAGTGCTGTCAGCGAAAGTGTATTATAAGCAAATGTAGCACATAGTAACATCACCATCTATGTATAGAATGCTATACATGTTATACTTTACACGATCGCCGGTTAGGCGGAATTGGCCGAGTAGTTCCAATTGCGCGTTGATCAAGATGTTCAGATTGGTTCGTAATCGCCGAACGGCTTTCGTAGGTTTCCGTAAGAACTATATTTCAGCGTAGGCGTTTTGAGTTAGACATATCCTCGCACCTGATACATCCGAGGCACGATCGCCGATTAGGCGGAATTGGCCGAGTAGTTCCGATTGTCGTCGGCTGCTACGCGAAACTTCCGATACGCATCGTCTGCAGCTGTGCTATAAATATTCACTTAACAACAGCCGGCTTCAAAAAATGACTCCACATAATGGATGACGTAGTTTAATAATTACGAACATAGAATGAAAACCTAGATCTGAAGAGGTTAACTGCTAGTAGGATCACGGTGAACTAAAGTAACCAACAATTTTCTATTTCAAACCATAATTTTACAAATTTACCCTTTAAATAAAACCTTTTATGTATTTTTCGTCTATTACCAATTGAGTAATTAATCCGTTCACTGAATATTAATTTTTTTTCATCTTCAAGTTGATGAAAATAGAAAAAGACGTAAAAGCATAAAAGTGTCACAGAGTGCTCAATTTCACCCTGACTTGTATGTGGGTTGCTGGAGATAGCTCTGTGAAAACAGACAATAAATATATAATATATATATTTATTTCATCAACAGTCATGTGTCAAGTATAGCAAAACGGCAAGTGCCCATAGGCAAATACATGTACATCAACGAGTACATGCAAACAATAAACAATAAAACAGATTTACAAATACAAATACGCGAACAAAATACAATTATAAGACATAAACACACATAACAAATATACTCACACAATAGGACTCGTACTAACCTGTGAAAACAGACAATAAGTATATAATATAATTTATATATTTTTTCATCAACACGTTATGTGTCAAGTATAGCAAAACGGCAAGTGCAACGATCCATTGCACTAGCCTGCACAGGTGACGTGAAGGTTAGTCATGCGTGTTAAAGACAACGGGGTATAGAGTAGGTGGACAGACATAGAGTAAAGTCAGGATACACTTACAGGAGTAGAATGCGTGACTTAAAATATATAAGCTTTATAATTTGGGATTATAAACAACCAACACTAAACACATCCATCTGAATGTATTAATTATATAATATTATTTTGATCAGTACTATGACAAAAACATTTGCTAGAAAGTTATCTACCTTTCGCTTTTGCCTTAAAATCGTCTGCAAACTATTTGAAACCAGTATTCAGACAGCGTAACAGAGATCCAAGAAATAATCTGCTAGCACATGTATCTAATAGCGAGCAAATTGCATCGGAGACAGTTTTCGCCCAATTATCAAGTATTTGCAGTCATAGGGCTTGGGTGAAAAACGATGATGTCAGTGTAAGTTTACGAATATAGACTTTCCATTCCTTACCACATTGTTGTGTAAGAAATATAGAACACGACGTGTTTATAAAATAACAATAACGGCTGGATGACACGGGGTACGTGCATTTGAAAAGGACTTTTGCAAAATATTTTGCATAACACATATAAAAATGTTGATATACATATTTATATACATGTACAATACAACATTTTTATACAAAATAAAAAATAGTTCTTAACCTATGTTTTTTCGCGAATGGTAAAGCGATTTATATGTGAAAATTGTGACTTTTCGTGACTAATGTGAGTTAAGTCAAGCCCGGGTCGGAGACGCTGTGCTTGAAGGCAGTGGTTTTATCTCAGCATCTTGCCTCTTAGTTGCAATCTTCATCGCACCATTTACATCAATGATGCAGGTGTTTTTATTCTACGTATCAAACGCTGAGCCACCCAAAAGGATGAGAACCAACATCATAAAGTCATACCCAAACTTATTCTGATTTTGGAAGGATTAAAAAAAGTCCTTTCTTTAGGAACGGTCTGCCAACTATTGGAAGAAACGAACAACATCTAATTGAATTTGGCTGTAGCTAAGTAGAAAACAAGTAGTTAATGCGACCATGAAATAGTGCAGCAGAAACATATGACTACTATCAAACATTAAAGCAAATGTGAACAAATTATTAAAATGATTACATTTGTTGTTAGATTACATCAGTCGAACATTATTTATTATTACGCATTAAGCCAAAAAAAGAAAGTTTGTGTCTATGTACATTAAAGTGACTATATATAAGGCGTGTAGCTGTAGTTTTCGTCTTACAAATACAAAGATGTTCACATTTAAGTGGACCTTAGAGAAATTAATGTATTTTTCAGCTATTTGTTAATAGCATTTAATGCCGCCGATATTTTATATTAATAACTCAAGAGGAAACCATGAATTAAATTACAGTGGCCTTATTCAATCTGAACACATCAGATAGTGGCATTCTCTCACCAGAGGGCGTGCTGCACAAGTTTTGCTTACACCTCTGTCAACGCCGGGAAAAATAATTCTCATAATATGATATTCTATCCTTACATCGCAAAATAGTTCCCCGAAAATGTGGGTTAGAATATATCTTAAACATTGTTCTAAAAAATAAAAATATCCATTTTCATTTTAAGTAAAATATACAGAGATCAAAATAATCTCACGACCATTTTATTCATTATTTATATTTTGTACAAGAATCTTGTACACCGGGGGTATGCAGAGGTGTAAGCGAAACTTGTGTAGCACGCCCTCTGGTGAGAGAATGTGGATAGTGGGCTACACGATTGGGTACCAAAAAGGCCGAACACCAGAAATGCCTGATCACTTACAGTTTGACATTGAAATTGCATACGCATATATATCTGAGAACTACTATTAAATTTGGTAACGCTGGCGTGCATTCTGACCAATTTATGTCCCTTTTTACAGAAACCGTCTAAGTGAAAATGTTTATTAATATGAACCCTGATAAATCACTTATAAATTTACATTTAAACTTCAGTATGCTATGCTTCCTGAGGGCTTTTCCTTTCATTAGTGCATATACATGTTGAGCACCAACATCTCAGGACACCTGCCAAGTACGATAAATCTGACGTTAATTTTGACCAAGGTATAAGGGCGGTATTCCATCTATACGTGAACGTATAACGCGAACGTAACATATAAAACATTCAATTTTCTATGGTCAGGATTCTATATCGTCGAAAGCGGGACGTTAGCATAAAACACCATGTAAGCGTGAGTATGATCGTATCATGTAGTGACTATTCACGCTCTCGGGCGGCATTCACGGCCGAGAAGGCAATATGAAAGGTCCTTAGTCTAAGCCAAGAGTGACTAAAAATGTCATATAATTGATCAGAAAATTCACAGTATTGTATGATCAGTTACTTAAAGAGTACAGGGACACATACTCTTAAACTTGGAAGTGGTATGCCCCAATGGTTCCTCTTTTCTTACTAATATTTTATATCCACTATATATGTCTTCGTGTGTGCTTATGTGCACACATATTTGCGAAACCAACCAAAAGAGCCAGAAACAGTGACCATTTATCTAACCCTTTGGACATATTTTATTGTCCAAATTCAAACATAAACGGGTATATATGGTTGTTTTTTGCAGAACAAAGTATGTCTTAACATGCCTTTACACTTAATTAGCTTAAAATAAAATATTTAACTACACCGCAGCGGTATCTCAGTGGTTAGAGCGTTCGCCCCGTGAGCGGGAGGTCGTGGGTTTGATCCCCAACCGCGTCATACCAAAGACGTTATAAAAATGTTACCAGATGCTTCCTTGCTTGGCGCTCAGCATATAAGGACAGGTCTGGCTTCTCTCTCCTCTCAAACCTCGTTCAAAAAGAGATGGATACCACCCGGAATGAGCGGTCGAGAGTAGTTAGTATAAGTTGGGATAACTTGTTTCGCAATCGACCTTAAATAAATAAGTTTACTCAGTAAATCAACTACACTGATTAGTAACTTTTGGTTGAATTACGTTATGGGTCGAAACGACGTATGTTGGTAATAAATAAGGCAGAATAGGGTGGTGTACAAGACACACATAGCGCAGAGGTCGAGTTGTAATGTCGGTACAAACATTTCTTTATTATCCTTCACATCATTAAATGCAATTTGTATTATTTAAATTGAAGAGATTAGTCTTTAAAATAGTAAAATGGTTTAACACAGTATGATGTGAACGCTGATTGTCTAAAAATGGCGATGCCCAAAACAACATACCAGACATAAAGGCACCCTTTTAAATGATCGTGTACCTATATTCCATGCACCACACATTATATGACGAATAAGGAAAACTTTAAAGCAGCTGACTTCCAGAATATACTAGAAAATCATTAGTTACAAATATTTCAAAATATCTCTTCAAATATATATAATAGTTGTAAGAAATCCAAATAACGGTTAAAACCTACACATTTTCACGTGTTTGCTTTGGAAACAGACAATTCGCTTTTTTGCCACCGGGATATTCCTACTATACATAACGGAGTTTGTATTGTAGGAATATCTCGATGGCAGAGTATATAATAAGTTTATGCAAAGAAAAACGATGTTTTACCAACGATTTTGTCAACTGAATTAAGGGGTCAGTAATAATAGATTTCTCCACTGAACATTACTTGACCAGTATTTACCGTTAATTGTATTTTTCATTTTTTATTTTTTTTGAGCATCTGGAGATCCGCTTCTTTAATCTATGCGCGATTGCGCCTAATTGCCTACATGTGAGTAGATACTTATACTGGTTGTAGTAAAGCAAACATCATTTTGTGGATCGTTTTTGGAATTGCAGGTTAGTACTTAATTTCTCTTTATGTTTTAAGGGCAAAACCAATAAGACGAAGAGCTTAATGTGTACTTACTTGTGCGCGATAAATTGCTTATACATACTATTAGATTAGGTGTTTGTTTCACATGAGTTTATCATGTCGGGATTACTTTTAACCAACTGGCTCACACGTTGGCCCAAAACCATTTAATACTTAACACAATGCAAAGTTAGTTACCAGTATGCAAAAACAAAAGTTATCTTCTGTTTCTCAGGCACTTGTTTGAAGTAACGAATGCTAGGGGGAGCGTATTTTTTTATTGTGTCAGATTTTATTTTAATTCTTTTTTTCCCCAATAGATAGCATTGTTATTTGTGGTGCTTTCATATGCCTTTAATAACAAAAAATAATTTGAACAGCAAGATGAAATAAAGTTCTAATATGTTTCATTTAAAAAAGCATAAATAAAAAATCCGAAAAAATAACAACAAAAAATAGTGTTCTGCGTGTTTTTGTGCTGTTCTTGGGTTTGTTTTTGTACGGGCCATTTTGTCATTATACCCTTTTACTTGACAAGTCTACATTATTTACAACATTCTTTTGACCATAAAATTATCTTCAATTTATTTCATAATATAACTAGAGATGTATTTAATGCATTTAAAGCTCTGAGAAATGTAGTAGTATTGTCAAACCTGCGGAATCTATACTATAATATAGTGTAACCGATAAGAAAAAAAGAGAAAAAATTCAGGCGTTTAATCATAAAAGTTGGAAATAAGGCGACTATTTGTGACTGTTTTTTAAGCCACCTGGTGCGTATTCATGCCATGTTTGACCATTTGCAGCTAAGATAGCCAACAAAACACAAATAATTTGCTAAAACTCATATGCTTTGGATGTTGACAATATAAAAACATGAAAATATCGCAACATTTTATCGTCCATGATAAAATTCAAGCTATGGACCGTTCCGCAAATGTCAATCATTATCATTTATAACAGTACATGGTCAATTTTAATCCAATATATTAGGATTAAATTGTCAGGTGACAATCTGACCTAGAAAATACAAAAGAAAGACCACTTCACAAGCCTTCACAAGATCAAAGTAAATCTACCGCATTGGGCGGAGTTTGAAATTTTGCGGAACGGTGCATTCGTGACCATTCGTTGCTGTGAGCGACTTTTCGCGACATGGCTATTCCCGGTGCAAATTTACTGTTTGCGGCTATATACAAGGGTCAAACATAATAAATATAATAAAATCCACTAAACATAGTGTTTATGATAATGTAAAATAAAAATATCAAGACATTTGATAGTAAGAGTTGGAAATTAGGCGACTATTAGTAACTATTTATTAGCCGCCCGAGACTATTCGCCGCCGCCATTGCGTATTTGAGCCATGTTTGGATATTGCGACAAGGATTTCAAAAAAAAACAACAACAACCCAACAACAATTCAATAAACACATAATTTGCTGCATCTGATATGCTATGAGTTCAAAATAATATTGCAACGTTTTATCATCCAAGATAATTTTCACGCGAATATTTGCCACAGTTCTGACTAGTTTCGCCATATTTACTATTTGCGGCTATTTGTGGTGATTATATCTTAATAGAGGACTGTTATTAATTAACTATAACTTTCGGCCACATTGGATTTCTGTATATCTTAAACCAATGACAACACAAAGATGCTGTTCTGTAATTTAGTTTTATTTAAATATTGTAATAATTCCACAGTATGTGGTGTATAAAATGATATTTCTAATTAATCCAATATGTGTGTTAAATCTGTGCTAAGTCCATGTGCTAAAGTCCTGTGCTAAGTCTACCAAACGTTGAAACGTGACCCTTTATAATTATAGAGCACTATCACGTGGTAAAAACTCCGCTGCTCCGACGTACTTCGACTGCCCAACGTCCGCCAAGTACAATGTAACCTCCGCCATCTTGGCGGACCTAAACTCACACCACCGCCTCCCTCCTGGCAGACAACATAAAGTTTAACGCGATCTTCGCGGCACTATTTTCAACTAAACCGCAAACAAAAATGCTTAAAATAAGAAAAATAATGTAAATGATATGGAAACATTAAAATTTAGCAAGATTTTATTGCACTAGTTGAAAGACAGACGACTATTTGTGACTATTTGTGGGCGAATTCTCGCCGAAAGCCACAATTCGTGGCCATATTTTGATTATGTTTGGCTATTCTCTACAGTAAAACCAAACTAAAAAGCATAACAATCAAATAAATGATAACACATGTCAAAACACAAGAATACTACAATTTTAGTATATATTCTGAAAACAGGTGAATATTTTCTGCCGCAATAAGCGCTTATTTTTAACAGTTTGTGAATATTAGTGACAATTCTGGGTTGGGTAGACGCTGCGCTTAAAGAGCTTGGTGCAAAACTATTGTTAATACAGTTTAATACAAAGCCCTCGCTTTTGTCAAATCACTAATAAATGATAATTCCACTTAACCTGGTTCTTTTTTTCAGCCCGATGAAGAATGCCATCTTTAATAGTTAAAGTGCTGTACGCAGGCGTTTTCCTGGTCCAGTTAATGGTAAGGGAACAGTCATACATGTTCATATTTTCCCCATGGCTTAAGAAACGTACCAAAACATGTACAATGTATATGAAATCATTGATGACCATGGCCACGTTTCCTTATTCGCTTACCTCAACTAAAGCAACAATATCATGGAAAATACTAAAGCAACAATAAAATGGAAAACATAAAAAAGTTTTGCTTTTCAAAGTTATATATTACCATTTTTTTAGGTCAAACAGTTTTATTCTAATTATACTACTATATTTTCAAATATATATTTTTTATTTTTTATTTAATGCCATAAAACAGATTTCTGTATACACAGTATATCGAACTGAATGCCTACCAAAGGGTCACGTTGATAGAATTAGAACTGTCATCAATGATGACAGCTTTCGTATATCGCTACTCATGTACAAATCTCCGTAATTTACTACTTATCAAATGCATCATTAATTTATTTTACTTAACACGATATTTTTTTTGTAGATCGGTGTCGAATCATGTAAGTGAATTATTGTTGTACTTAATTATGTTATGTTAATTATGTTAAAACAGCAACAAAGAATATCAATAACGGTGGTAATTTTCTTAACAGTTTATCTCATACTAAGTATTATACTAAATAGCTATTGTTAATAATAAAATGTATTTTAAATAATAATGTAAATAAACAAGTATGTAACTCTGATAGGAAAACACAACGATTTACGTTACTGTGAAAATATTATGTAATGTTGAGACGAATATAAACCGCTTGCTATTTGACCTACGTTTCTCAAAGTGGAGAAAAGATGCTACACTAGCGTAGGCGACGCCGCCGACATTCTCACAATAGAGATTCGTGACGCCGCCGCGGCCACCGTGGGGCTTGCCACGCTCAACCCGACCAACAAGCTCTCCTCGCTTTGTGAGAGTACCACGGAGACCATCGAGGGAACCGACGTGCACGTGATCAAGCTCAAGTACAATACGACCAATGACGCGCAGACGGACCCTGACCCGGCTGTGTCTACGTGCGGTGTTGAGGTAGACATTGGAATATTTTCGTTTCTATTCATGTGTTGAATGTTGTGAAAAGTATATAGAACAGATTTATTTCCCTGAGGAGGATTTCAAGTGACGTCGTTAATGTTGTAACATCAGGTTTTTATGTATTAGTGTGCATTCCTTCTTTTTTTTGCGATTACTTTAAATGTACAGGACAAAATGTAACAAAACAAACCTTACTTTCTAACGAGGTACGTATTGTTTATGAAGCACATTGTGTATTTGAATAGTCTTCAATTTCAATTGGTTGGCCAAGGACTTGTTGATCAATGGCTTGGTGAAAAACTATTGTGACGACCTCATTTTATATAACAAGTTACAAGAGTGTTTCACCAAACCCTCGTTATGTTTACCACTAACTGCCACCCCGTCCTGCCGCAGTTTGCCACACCCATCGCCACAGTGTACGTGGTGAGCATGAAGGTGGCTGGGTTCATCCAGTCTAGCGATAGCCACTACACTGTCACCTGCGACATCGACAATGTGGAGCTCAACTTCATCGCCATCACTGGAACCGATGTGTAAATCATATTCTAATCTTGTTAAAACTTTATTTAACCTAGACCTTGTTTAAGTTAGGTTTTCCCATTACTTTTATTTATATGAGGAAGTCATTTATCGCCTGTGATTTCACGAGAGAACAGCTATAGTAATGGTGAACGCAGGAACGCTGCCATTATCTTTGATCTAAGTTTTCATTTTCTTGCTTATATTGTTTTATCGTAAAATTAGATTTTTGTTGTCATAAAGTCAACACAACATATTTTGAAACGAAGTGATCTTAGTTAAAAGCTAGCAAGCATCAGCCTCGCAAACTTCATTTATTTCTACTTATGTTTGGTTGTTTGTATGTTTTAGTCTCAATTCGGTGTCAATGCTGGATGCGGAACATCGGTCAAGCGCTGTGACTGCTAAACTGCTCTTAAATGGTTTTGTGGTTGACGACTACCTACCGTTAATGCTTGGCGAGTTTTTCATTATACGCGTTATATACACACCTCCTGTTGGAACCACCCCCGGAGAATGGCCTGTCGGCATATTCAACTATCAGCTCGATGTATCGCCGGATTTCAACGCTCAGACACCGATGACAATACCTATGATCGATGCTTCTGGGTAGAATGTTTCTTTACCGTTTTATTGCAAACGCAACTTCATACGTGTAGGACAAACCATAAGATTCAAACGACGGTGTTTATTAGATATTTATTAGCAATTCATGACACTATGAAAATAATCGTAATATTGTGTAAATCATCCCAGCCCGCTATTTTTCAGCTGCATATCATCAAGAAGCACGCCCTTCACTCCCCAATATACATTCTACCATCAACCAGATCACAACCACGGCGCTACCAGTACAGTCTTCGAAGTCGGTAGGCTGACAATGCACATGGATCCCGACATTTTGTTCTGATTGTTTAGATAACCATATTCTGAAAGGTGAAACATCAGTTTTGCTCAAAGAGCGCATTATGTTCCGTTTTGTGAGCGTGTGCGTTCTCTATCCCAGGCCCAATTCAAGCGGCCGTGTTCGTGGGTTACCCTCCTCAAATCTCCTTCAGAGGCTACTACGACGCCAAATGCTACTCCACTACAGACCCCGTGTGCTTCGAACAATGGGTAACGTGGACACATTGATTGTGAAAGAGTGATTTTAAAGAAATAAAGTATAACGCCCTACTTTGAAGCCCACATCTAGTTAAACATCGTTTTAAGATGACAATGTATGGTCTCCATTACAATAGTCGTTTACACTGGCGGATCCAGGATTTGACCTTAGGGGG
>Ga0224511_10003811_pt1 | contig 11080 bp, 10 predicted proteins | sample SF_May12_sed_USG_2_FD_169988 | JGI IMG/M metagenome (GOLD analysis project Ga0224511, IMG submission 169988) | Sediment microbial communities from San Francisco Bay, California, United States - SF_May12_sed_USGS_8_1 | ecosystem: Environmental > Aquatic > Marine > Sediment | place: USA...
AGTATCACTGAGAATTCTATGATACTGATATGCTAATAATCTCATTGTTGATACCGCCAAACGCCTCTGACTGGGCTGTGAATGCACTGTGAGCCGGTGCTCAGTCGCTTACCTATGTTACCAAGAACGGGCATGCTAGGATTCACCATGGCGCCTTCCTGGCCGTGCGTCCATCTGTCATGGCCACCCAAACTCCGGCCCATCAGTGTCGGTGGTACCACACACAGTCTCTTCACTGCTCCCTCTGTAAAAATAATCAGACTCACGGTCACCCCAGCCACACCAAAACACAGGTGATAAAAGTAATTTTCTGTCTCCATGACAGACCAGGTATTGAGACGGGAGAAAAATGGCCTACTGAGTGTATTTAAAGGGGTTATGACAAGGGCAAAAGCGACTTGTTTGTAGATTTTGAAGCCTACCACGGACAAATGGCCCCAATACCCAGTTCAAATGGAAGCGTAAATGTAGCTCTTTCCAATGAGCATACTTAGAGCCCTCGGCAACGCGCTTTTCAGGCCGGCGACGCACCAGAATTGGCCTCGAGATAGGAAATTAACACAGAGCTGTTGGTGTTTCCGTTGATTTCTCGGCTTACGCACTGATGTTTAGAAAATCCTCTTGCAGGTAGGTGCACACTAGACTTGTAGTCACACAAGTCTATAGAGAGAAAACGTTCAACAAAAATATAGAAAAAGGGTGCAGTTTTTCGCCTCTGTCAATGAGTGTTAGTGCCACTGTTGCAAAATGATAGAGGTCCGAACGCAACGGCCTCTATTTAGGGCTAGGGTAAACCGGCAAAGCACTTCTTATAACTTAAGTTTCTTTTAAGTAACTCCTACGTTCAATTTTAAGTTCTACTCCATGTTATAAGGGAATGAAGATCACTAGGTTATTAAGTTTTAGTAATTAGATCCAATTTTATTTCTACTTGGGCCATATGGGCTGCAGTTATTCGAGGGACCAATATTCAATTTGTGGAAAAAGACCACTTGCTATCGCTGCCATGAATACGGAGTTGCCTCCTTTAAGAATAGGGAACACAACTCCAAAAGTGGGTCTACCATCGACCGTGTCATAACCTCTTTAAGTGAGCATTTCCCTGTGCTGACTCATCCGAAGACTTTTGCTTACACCCGTGTACCCGATAGAGAAGGTAACTCTATGGATGAACAAGCGGGTGGTGTGATACGCTTGGCTCTTACCATCAGGCCAGACTTGATGGTCTGCCCAGTCACTGCGTGGCACTGCTCGGTTATACAGCTGTGCCAAGTGCTCATTCCAGCGCTGGTCCAGTAGCAGCTTATGCAGATAGGTTGTGTCCTGAGGCGAACCCTACAAGATGAGATAGGGTGTCAGCAAGCACTTTATTCACTTCACCACTTCGTCATGCCAGGTTGGATGTGGTCTTTTGCCAGTCCCCGCAGGGATTTAGCTTCAGGGAGACGATCTGTTGGCTGACAACCAGACTAATTTATTTGAAACTAACTGAAAACGAAGACCTAGCAACCTAGGTTTCCTGGATAGCTGTGGGTACTTGTAATAAAGCGTGAGGTTATATATATCATATTCCATTACAGCATTAAAGCGCCCAATCATAGAGAACTCAGCCAGAAGTGAACAATAACTTACTACTTACTACTTACAGCTTACTATTGGAGCAGTCAGTCCTGCGATTAAATCATGAAATGATTGTGCACTCACCGTGCTGCCCAGAATGTTGGTCGATGGCCTTACTGGTGTAGGTCTCAGCACTTCTGTTGACTGTGACAGATCTCCATATGGTATGCCTATCACAATATCTCTGTAAAAAATCCATACAAACTGTCACATTTCTGTGATGCCTCATCAGGCAATGGTTTTAAGACAAAGGAAGAACAGTCTCAGCTGGCTGACTGATATAAGGTGATTAGAATTTACCGACTGACTTGGGACCGATTAAAGTATACCGACCGGTCAGGGGTGAGTTTCCGTTTGTGGCCGTGCGGAGTTGCGTGTCCGTCGCCACGATACGGTGAAGCATCGTTCGATGATATCAGCGGTGACGGAATGCTCCTATGGTAGGAGAGGTGACCGGTATCTGCAGGGTGATCGTTGACGGTCCTGTCCGCCGACCGTTCAGATCGACTGTCCGGACTCAGAGTCAACCGCCCTGTATTAGGACAAACGCAACGGGATGATTAATGAGGTACCAGGAAACGGAGGGTTAGAAAAACACAGTGAGCGTTTACTATCAATCCATACATCCACACACTTATGTTTTTACTCAAGCTAGCAGGGTCAAGTCAACAACTGCAACCTTGGCATCCAGATGCGAATGTATGCTACGGTTGTAGCAGTAACTATCATTGGATTACTATTAGTACAGACTACAGAGCATACCACACACAAAGAGTCAGGCAATCACAATGCCCTATTCTCTTGGGGTGACAATGATTCGAAAGTAAGGACTCGGACCGAGTCAATTGGCTTACCAATATTGTTGCCGCTGTGATATGAGGACTGCGGTGTGGGTAGGTTAGTTCGGTGTGCGGCACCGTGTAATGAGTGTCTCGTCTCCGCGACAGCTGGGTACGGGCTGTGAGCCGGCGTACCTGACAGTGAGCTGTCACCATCGCTGTCAGCCATCGTCTTCCTACAAAACGCACAAGCCATCCACCAAACCATTTAAGAATAGGGGGAATGGCGTGCAGTGACGTATACCGATTGGAAAGTCTTAATCCCTCATCACCTACAGCTCCGATCATTGTATGGTCACAGCCTTGCTATACATCCGGGAATAACGCATCTAAAGTCATCTATCTGTGTGAGGAGTAACAAGCCTCTAGCGGTGAGCCACGAGTCTATTTATAGGCAGCCACTGATGGTCTCTACATCCCCGCCTGATATCATAAAACGATGATACAAACAACACTGCCGGACAGGTAGCGAGTTACCGGGCTACAACAGCTGGGCCACCATCTCACACCATGACAACAGACGCGACGCAGCATGCGGGCCGAGGTGAGGTGTTACCACATGCCCCGCTGCTAGAAAATTACCTGTATGTAGGAGTGATGCTGTCTATGGTCTCACACCTGAATACATAATACCAGCTTTCTTCATACCTCCGGCATCACAGTTTTATTTACTCCACCCTGGGCCTGGAGCCATTCGATCTAATGAGACTCCACAACTCACTGGAGCTAGGAAAAATGTGACAACCCGCTACCTTGATGTGATCGACATCTTTATCTAGGAAGGACGTCCGCAACATCTAGCACTATACCCTAGTAGCCTATGGGCAGTAGTTATATGGACAAAGAAGTCAGTCAGCCTCTCTCAGGAGATGGGGTCTTACCTGAAGGAGTCATTGGTGGGTGAGGCAAGATCAGCGGAGCTGAGATATCCATCCAGCAAGTTCACATCATCACTAGTGTCCATGGGAATGTAAGGAGCTCTCAAGTAGAAGTCCTGTAAAGACATGACCGCGTGACACAAACTGACTGATTCACCAAAACGACGAGGCTAACAAACTGTGCTACGGCATGGTATTGCATGGCAGGTGCGTGGCGAGGCAAATCAGTAGCATATGAGAAACTCAGTGGTAAAATGTCATACTGTCAGTGTTTCATGTTTTTTAAACAGTTTAGGTTAGTAGTTCAGTATAATGGGCCAACTCTCCAGGGAGCTGAGCTGATATTTCCTGCCCAAGGGACTCCTTCTGCTCGTAAACAGATGGCTCACAGGAGATTAGGCCAGATAAATTCCAGCGGTCAGAATCCAGCTAATCGTAAACGGGCAGATAAAAATCCCGCCTTGCAAACTACCATTTCCGGTAACAAAATGTAAACAATGGCAGACCCACCGATCGCAAACTCGATAGATGGCAAACCCAACCCGCTATGACTGGACTCATCATAATACGGTGTCTGTTAGAGGAGTCCCGATCTCGCCAGCAGTCATACCGATGAGGAACAGTGTCTAGTTTTGGGATAGCAGAGTGAGCCTTCAGTCACCCTCTTTATGACATAAATCTCTTGTCGCAACTCGCGCTCCCGGGGCGATTTGTCGGGCTTGGTTGAGCAGCCCCTCAGACTCTTACCTCATCATTCAGCTCGTCCAAGCCGGACGTGTCTACCACGAGACCACTGTTTATCATATCGGAATCCAGCTGCTCCACCAGTCTCTCAAGATCTATAAATAATGGGCAACTAGCAATGTACTTTGGGAAAAGCTCACAGAGACCCATACCCCGCACTACCAGTTTATCAGACACAAGGTCAGGTCAAGGTGAGACAAAATTCTGTGGCCAAAGAAAGGTGGTGGCGATGTTTCACTGTTCACTGCGGGGCCTCTAATAGCTACCATCAGGGTTTGGGGTTAAACTCTACTAACCTTGTTTGTCGTGACGACTGAAACTCGCTTCCTCACTGAATACACCGGCAGTAGCTGCTGCAATCGGGTTCTTCCTGCAGAGCTCCACCTACAAAGACCCTCATGCTTATTACGAGAAAACGGGCATCATCGAGGACATGAAACCGTAAACTGGCACAGAGGGTGATGCACTCAGCATTGATGAGCGAGGTAACCGATGGGAGAATAATACCAAAGTTCAAGAGCGACCTCAGGCACATTACTAATGATCCTACATTGTACGTACAGCCAGCATAGAGCGGTCATCGAATCCAGTCTTAGATTTGTTTGTCAATATACCCAGCAATGATAGGGTAGGTGGGAACATGGGGTAGTCATAGAGCCCCAGGATGTATTAGTATACTGAGCATGTTATTGTTAGTTATCTGGCGAGGCTCGACTTGGTAAGCCTTCACACTCCACTAGGTTTTCTAGTCAAAATTCAGGGAATTTACCAAGTAACATGCCAAGTGTGTGATCAGTCAAGTGATCAAAATGGAGTAGGATTAGGCCAGCGGCTAATACATGAAATTAATATCTCACTCAGTAGGAAAACAACTTTGTGGAGATACGGGAGCCACTTCTTGGACATCCCCATCATCGCCGTCGGTACCACTTACCATAGGATCATCAGAGAAAACGCTGGCGGTGGATGTCAGAATGTCACATGGGTTGGAGAACATACTGGCAGTCAGCGCCATGATGTCATCTGGAAATGAAATCAACAGACTTAGTGACTTGACAAAACTGAAGACGGGGACATTGAAAAGCAGCATGAATGCGGAGACCCTGATACACAACATTAGGCAAATCATGTTTCGTGGGTACAGTCTCACACCTTCAATGAAAAGAGCAAACAGCCATTCACTTACTATGGGAACCGGAGGTCTGGCTGCATGACTTCCTCTCCTGTTTCTCCTTAACAGGGACAGCCAGGAGTGAAGGCCTCTTCTCTCCAATCTGAATATCCGACTCGATGACATCACTCTCTTCAATGCCGCTACAAAAACAGAATATGGTCATCAGTAAGGAGACGCATCAGTGATCATCGAGTGATATCACAGGACAGTTTTTTTCACCAGTTTCTTTCCGAGAGCCTTGACTGGCATTGATAATACAAGTTTGAGCCAAGACTCTCGATTAAACCATGCTTGATTCCATACTGACACCACAAAACACCTCAACCCAACCTGGGACACATTCCATCAGCGGGGGAATCATCGGCTCACCATAGGTAAAAATTTTCAGGCGAATCCACAACATAGATATATTGCGGACTCAGTGACGCTTCAACTGCGCATATAGAGCTATTTTTGGCTCGTGTCTGATAAATGTTCAGGTTTGTCCGGATGCACTTGGCACACAAAGGACTCAACTTTTCTGCATCCAAAGAGAGTTCACGGCAGTGATTGGTCGAGACCGCTGCTTGACACTCACCTGAGTACGCTATGTACGCAGACGATATGCTGCGGTTTGTTGGTCTTGCTGTTATATATCATTGTAGCCTGAGTGTAGACCCTCAAGTACCCTCCTCCATAGGCCAGGAATCTGTAGGGAGGTGTCTGCACTTGACCCTTGGAGAACACTACAAAACAAACCAGTGTCATTAGCGACTAGCCTTCCATAACAGTGAAACGGGCCAGTGCCATTAGCAACTACCATACCGCAACAGTGAAGTTGGGCCAAGACCACCTTTTTAACGTTTCTGGCAGCTGAATCAGTAGACCAGTTTTCTTAACCAATCGAGTTAATTTCAACAGGATATGGTGAGACGTCTTAGGTTAACAGGATAACTTTGAAAGCCGGATGGTGTCATGATAGAATGACACAGCAAGAAGCCAGGAGAAAAGAAGGATCACCAAGTGAATATAGGTAAAATAAATTATGTTGATGTCAATGCGGTTCATAAAATATTTAAAAAGGAATGAAAGAGGCAGTTTACACAGGTCTATTCTGGGCACTGATACGGGTGAGAGGGAGCAACATGCATGCACTCTTACATTGTTTGAATGATGCCTGCACAGCTTTAGCGTCCTGACCATGTACCACCTTATAGAGCGATGTTCCCATCAGCTGTTCCATTGGGTAGCTAGCCAGCTCCTCGACACTAAGACATAGGTAAGAGAGCGGAGGTCAGTTATCAACCGAATGGCTAATGATTAATGAACCATGTACTTTAGGAATGTCAGCCTCTTACTGTTAAGTGCGTGTTACCTAGGGACCTGGGCAACTCTAAACTGACACCCTCTATCTACCAGTAACATTGGTAACTGTGTAGTGTGCAGGTAACATAAATCTTATAAAAACCCTAATAGAAAACAATAATGTTGAGAATGTGGCAAACACCAACTGCAGAACCACGGTTCAGGTCAGGTGAGGACGCGTGCGACATGTAGGTTGTTACAACATATACCCACGCCCGGGTAATAGTCTAGGCAGTTCCACCAGATACAGGTTGCGCATACAGTGCGGAGACTTACTTGCTGTCACAATCGGTGAACCTCATGTCAAGGTTGTGGCTGCTGGCCCATGTCATTGTATCAAGCGGATCCTCAATGTGAGAGGGATGAGGAATGGCCGTGCCCGTCAGCAGCAGGCATTCGTTGAGCGGATCACTGGCAGCTCGAGGGTCGGGTTTTATATCCACGATGAGCCGTTTACCCGTAAAGTTAATAACCTTTAAAAGAGGGAAAAACTCACTGGGTCAGAGTGAGGCTAACTAAAATCTCCACGCTTCATTCGCTTCCACAAAAAAATTACATCAACCTGTCAGACACTGATTAATGACTGCGCTAAACCAAGACTTTCTGACCGCCAGAACCGTGATTGTGAGAGAAAATCAGGATATTCGCTGGCAGGCAGAAATAGCTTCAAACCCATGACAATATTTGTCATAGTGCCAGCCCGAATGATTGACGGCCTAATCATTACACTGTACCTACGCCAAAGCAAGCCCACCACACGGTCTAATCTTGTCAAGATGGGAATAATGGGCTACCTGGTGTGCTCATTTCAAGCTGACCTTACCTTATAGGAAGCTGATTTGAGGTTGACCACTCTTCCTTTGGGGAGCAGAGTGGTTTTGAACCTGGCCAGTAGTGAGACGCTTCGCTCGCGGCTCTTTACACACGATTCGAGCTCCCCCAGATCACACGGATGCACAAACTCACTCATTCGGTTACCGATCACATCGTACTACAATGCCCAACAAAATGTCAGAAAAGATTGCCAACAAAGTGTAAACATAACACACTGTTTCAGCTTGGCAGCAAGGTACAGAATGGAGCGCTGGTTTATGGAAAATCAATCTTCCCATAGTTATAATTTAAACGCAGCAGGAAAAACTGGCCTAGATTCGTTTCGTTTGACAGGGTTTTGCCGAGAGGTTAGAAAGTGTAGCCTCAGCCCCGTACAATAATAGGACCAGAGTTCAGCTGCAGCCAAACTAAATAGAATCTTATTGTCACTGATGACCCAACACAGCAGGAATGACCCAAGGACAGATTCTGTTTACATATCACCGGCGAGACCCCTAGTGGTTCATCTAAGTTAGGGCTTCAGAGTGAGAGCGCGTGTGTGCGTGTGACCTTCATTGAACTTTCGGTGGTGACTGACTAACCTGTGAGAGCCCGAGAATCTTTTTGATGTTTTCCGAAACGTAGATGAGCTCGCTGGCAGGAGAAATGACACAGACAAAACCATGGGCAGTCTCTAGCAGGTCCTGGATGCCAACGCGATCATCCTCTCCACAACCCATTTCCCAGATATCTGTGAACCAAAGACAGCTATGTGTTACGCAAATCCAAGCGGGCTTGGTAACCCCGAGCTGACCAGTAAATCACAACGGTCAATCTTATGATGAGTCATGAGTCATTAATACCTAAGAAAAAGACGCAAATCCAGTGGGGAGTTCCAGTTACTGACCAGAGACCGAGCGGCCACCTCTAAGGTTTCACCTCACCTTCTTGGTTGGCGGATTCCTCGCCATGCCCACTGGTAAACCTAGCTTACGAGCTTAGCTCATTAATGTGGGTTATCTCTAGGAGCAACCTAACTGACTATATAGATAACATAGGCAGGAGTGGCAGGGGCGGGCGCCCGGGGGTTCTAGGTGAGCAGCACACACATTGGTGTTTGTGTTGTCTTACTGGAAAACAGGTTCCTCATTTTCATATAGTTGATGCTGAGGCGCATGATGCTCGACTTATCCATAGTCGCCTTGGTCAGGTCGGGGATGGGCAGAGCGTCTATGAGGTTCGCAAACACCTCGCATTCTTTGCCCCGTCGACATCTCGCTGCCTCTCGCGATTTCTCCTTCCTAACTTCCCGCCGACGCTCGGATAGGAGTCTACAAGAGACCAATTACATCATCTAATACTCCCGATAAAAATCACCATGATATATATGCGGATTGAACTAAATAAGATCAGCAAGAATATCTCATACGTAACACACAGTCAATCATCGTGTCGGGTATGGCAGGTGACTGAAAAAAATTGCATGGATTCAGTGAGACCAAGATGACAAAAAGGCATTTCTTCAGCATGTTATGTCACGTTAGCGGCTGGCCTATCGTACCTCCGCGACACTTTGTAATGGCACCTGGTGTTGACATTAACAGCTATATAATATATTGAAAATTCATGGAGACCTGGTAGGCGGCTTGGGTGCGCTGCATTCCCCAATACTACCACCAGATCTGCATCTATAGGCACTGTGTAAGAACTTGCGACTCTACGTAGCAAGTAGTAAGTTCAGTTAGTCACCCTATCATGGGTTAAGTTGCCAGTAGAATGTGTCTTGAGTCCAAATGATTTTTTTTTATTAACACTAATAATTGGTAACAGAACGAAACTGCAGCAAATTACTGTACTTGCTCAGTATTTCGTAGTAGTGACACCGAGTTGTGAGTGGCAGCATTACAATTTACATAAGGTAAAAGAACGAGTAATAAAACCAAGTTACAGAAGTGACTATAATACTAGGAGTACAACAGTCAACACTAACATAACTAGGTGGTACAGCTCAATGCTCATTGAATCAATGAGTTGCTTATAGTACCAAGCAAGTTCGAGAGGCATGAGAACTGAGGTCCTGCTCACTCACAGCACAAGTTAAAATTACTCAACTGCAAGAGCTCATAGTCATACTCACAAGCAAAATCACTAACATCCAGCCACACTTCACTATCACAGTTGAGCTACAATGGGTGAGCAACCGATTTGGTGACTGAGTAGTTCCCTGTCACTGTCCATGTCAGTCACTGAGTGAGTCAGTCACTAACCCAGAGTCAGTCACTGATCCCCACTAGTTTGCTACTACTAGTACTACCAGACTAATTATCTCGACTAGCGACAGTAGGTGAGTCGAGTCAATGGCGAGTGACTACTGACTGTCACTGTCAGTGCCACTCACTGACTGTGACCGTGGTGTGAATAGTGAGTAACACTGACTGAGTGACTGTGAGTGACTAACTTAAGTAACTAACTTACGTACCATCAATTCAATAACATACAATACATTGATACAATACGACCCAACTATACTAGCGTTGACTAAGTTAACCAACAACAGTTACAGTGACTAGAAAGGGTTCTAGTTCTACTCGTCTTAGTACTTAGTCACTGACTTAGTGGTCTTGACTAAGGTAAGTATGAATAAGGTATTTAATAAATAAGTTACTTTAAGTCACTAGGTCTGACAGACACGGTGAACATAATGATAATGATCAACATGATCAACTAGTGAAAAATACCTTGCTATAAGTATAATTGCTAAAATTCAGGTAACCCTAGCCTTCAAATTCGAAGTTCGAGATCAACCGCCAACGCAATTTTTCCGTCGATTCATCGACACACAGTGACAGTGACACTCACACTGACTGAGTCGTGAGTGACAGTGACACTCGACTCTGGGTCGGGTCTGACTCTTTCGAGTTTGATTCCTACTTCAGTTCAGTACTTGGTCACTGGTGTAGGTGATACTGATAGTGATCAACACGTTATACGGTTATATATCTCTGTAATCATGAACTCTTACCTTTTCTCCTCTGGTTTAAGTTTCATCGTCTTGGCCCCAAGCCGTTGGTGAAGTTAATATATCCGAAAAGTAAACTGTAACGCTACCTAGATAACCTTTCCAAGTCTCCAGGGTAGTAATGCTTCTGCTGTCAATGCGCAACGGCTGATGGACTGGAAGGGCTCTAGCAGGAACATCACGATTCCAATGACGTTGGTGATAGATCTGGTCATGTGACCTATTTGCGGGTCATGTGGGAGTCACGAGATCAAAAATCGGTTTGAAACCAAACCGCTTTGCTCTCTGTGGGAAGAAGCGACCTCTAATAATCAGCGGACAACTTTACCGTACCTGTTCTTCACTTTTTGTTTTCTTCATTTGGTGTCGTGAAATTGGTACGAGAAGGTTGCTGTGATGAAGGTTCTTGCGGTTTTGTTAGCAGTCGGCGCTGCTTCAGCGCTGAAGTACTTCCCAAACCATCAGCCACTATCTGATGAGCTTATTGCATACATCAACGAGGAAGCTCGCACCACATGGACTGCTGGAAAGAACTTCGAAGGCAGAGGTGTGACCACTACTACCCTCAAGAGAATGTGTGGTGTGATTCCCGAGCCAAACGGGTACAAACTGCCATACAGAGAGCCACATGTCATTGAAGACATCCGTG
>Ga0224511_10003812_pt1 | contig 11078 bp, 6 predicted proteins | sample SF_May12_sed_USG_2_FD_169988 | JGI IMG/M metagenome (GOLD analysis project Ga0224511, IMG submission 169988) | Sediment microbial communities from San Francisco Bay, California, United States - SF_May12_sed_USGS_8_1 | ecosystem: Environmental > Aquatic > Marine > Sediment | place: USA...
GGAAATGTTCGGTAGTTTACGTTATAATATCGGAACCGCCCGAAACTCAAATGGGCCCGTCCCGTTCGCATGCATAAAAAGAAAGCAGGGAAACTTCAAACCGGAATTACCTTTCCAAAACAATACTAGCTTGCCGTGAACGGCAAGCCAAAAAGAAGTCTGGAAACTAACCGACTCGTAACTTTTTATTGATGTCTTTATTTGCGTTTTTAACGCACATGTTTTGAAACTATGCGTTATATGTTAGTAATGTGCGTAAAAACGCAAAACGAAGCAAAAATTACCACTGAATACTCATCAAGTTAAGCCAAATTCGTGAAAAAATGTATTCAAATAATATTTAACAATTAACAATTTTGTATTATGTTTTGTTTTGATTTTATTTTACGAGGAGGTAAATTTTGATACAATATTTTTGATGTTTGACTCTGTTTTTATAAGTGTAATTTGAATTTAAATCTTTTAATATCGCTGTGTCAACTGGAGCCCAAATGTCTGACTATGATATTTAAATATGTGACTTAATGTGCATTTCACTAAGCTTTTTTAAAATTTATATCTCATTAAGTGGTGATTACATTTTATATTACATTAGCTAGGCATTGTAGTCATATTTTTCTGGTCTTCAGGGATCATGGTGTGTACATGTATGTTGTTTACTTTTGAAAATGGAGTTCCGATCATGCGCTAGGGGCGTCAGTGGTGTGGCATGATTCATTACTACTGATGAACGGTTTCAATAAAAACCGAGGCTGCTGTTTACTTGTACAGGCTATGCTTCCTGAGGGCTTTCCTATTCATCAGTTAAATATTATATACTACAGATGGTATTTAATGCCTGTGTGGCGGCTGTAAAAAGTCGCCCCGTACTACATCATTGTGTAGTCATATTTTTCTGGTCCTCATGGATCATGGCGTGTACATGTATGTTGTTTCATTACTACTGATGAACGGCTTCAATAAAACCGAGGCTGCTGTTTTCTCGTACAGGCTATGCTTCCTGAGGGCTTTCCTTTCATCAGTTTAATAACCATATAAGGGCGCCTATTTTTAATATCCTTGGACACTTGCTGGCGTTGATATAATGGGCATTTGTTTATGCATCTAATACTGTTTTCATTGCACTATATATTCACATGTAAAAATCTACATGTACGTTCCTTAACACTGTGGCAGATGTTTGGTTCTGTGACAGCTGCTGTATTGTCTGCAAACTGTTATTTATTACTTGAAAGAATAACAGAACGAATAAAATAATGTATCTGCAGATTGTGGTCCGCCTTCTTCAATTGCAAATGGATATGTCAACGCGACGGACACAACGTTCGGTGCCACGGCTGACGTTATTTGTGACCAGGGATTCAATGCCAGCTCAAGCGCCATCACGTGCTGGGCAAACGGCACGTGGTCTACATCTTTCTGCATGCCGCTTGGTAAAAAAACATACTTATTTTACACTTGATTTATACATGCACTTTTAAGAAGGAAACTCATAACAAATTCATGTTCCAAAATGCATTTACAACCATGTAATTAAGCATCTTCAGCAAACATTCAAACATTCAGTCAATAAATCACGTTGAATCATTGTGTCATATTCAATATCAAGTTCAAAAATAAATATTTTTAACAGATTGTGGCACCCTTCCAACACTGCACAACGGTTCGTATGTCCTTGTGGATTCCTCAAACACAACATACGGTACATCGGCCATTGTACAATGTAACACGGGTTACAACTCCAGTATCAATGTTATCACTTGTACTGAGAACGGAACGTGGTCTACCTCGCAGTGTCTGGCTGTTGGTGAGTGCGTCGATTTTTATTATAATGCATTGTCTTATTGCATGTAAACAGCATGAGCAGAACAACACGATGATGATATATTTAGTATACATGTAGTTGAAATCAGAATAATTTTAATGTAGATTCTTTTGGTCAGATAAACCGACAAAATTTATCATACAGAATAGATAAACTAATATTTGTCTTTCATGTTTGTGTTATTGTTTACTAGATTGTGGCACCCTTCCAACACTGGACAACGGTGGTTATGTCCTTGTGGATCCCTCAAACACAACATACGGGGCATCGGCCAATGTACAATGTGACACAGGTTACAACTCCAGTATCGATGCTATCACTTGTACTGAGAATGGAACGTGGTCTACCTCGCAGTGTCTGGCTGTTGGTAAGTGCGGTGTTTTATCACAATGCATTGTTTTATTACAAATAAATAACATGGCAAAATAACAGGATAATTAGATATTTTGTATACATGTAGTTTGAATAAAGCATTGTTCACTTAAGTAGATTCGTTTGGTCATATAAACCGATGAAATTTATCATATAGAATAGATTATCAAAATATATTTTGTTTTGCATGTTTGTGTTATTGTTAACTAGATTGTGGCACCCTTCCAACACTGGACAACGGTGGTTATGCACTTGTGGATTCCTCAAACACAACATACGGCGCGCTGGCCAGTGTACAATGTAACACGGGTTACAACTCCAGTATCAATGTTATCACTTGTACTGAGAACGGAACGTGGTCTACCACTCAGTGTCTGGCTGTTGGTGAGTGCGTTTGTTTTATCATAATGCATTGTTTTATTACAAATAAATAACATGAGCAAAATAACAGAATAATTAGATGATAACATATTTAGTATACATGTAGTTGAATTCAGATTATTTTAATGTAGATTCGTTTGGTCAGATAAACGGACGAAATTTATCATATAGAATAGATTATCAAGCTATTATTTGTGTTTCATGTGTGTGCTTTTGTTAACCAGATTGTGGCACCCTTCCAACACTGGACAACGGTGGTTATGGCCTTGTGGATTCCTTTAACACAACATACGGTGCCCCGGCCAGTGTACACTGTTTGCCGGGTTACAACTCCAGTATCAATGTTATCACTTGTACTGAGAACGGAACGTGGTCTAGTACACAGTGTCTGGCTGTTGGTGAGTGCGGTATACTTTAGTTTTACCTTATTGGTTTATTTTTTAAAGTATAAAATATTTTTTCACCTGATTCAATACAGCATTATTTAGATTCACACAAACACACATTCGAAACCAAAACACATGTTTGTGTTGTACATGTTAGAAACAAGTTTAAGTATGATTGTGTGGTAATGCATTTTATCAGCGTCGATTCAACCTCAATTTCAACATTATCCACAAGCCGAAAAGAAATCGCCTTAATATTAAATTTCTCGTGCAGGCTATGCTTCCTGAGGGCTTTCCCTTTCATCAGTTTATTATTCCACTCTACAAAAACTGCCAGCTGTATGGTTTCGTTATAACAATGAAGGTTCCGATTTTAGTAATACTATCAACTACGGGTTGGTAAAAACCTTCACCTTTTAACAATAATAGGGTTACATTATTTCATATGCAAATATAATTTATCAAAAACTTCAGTCGTTTCAGTGACCTATATTTGCAATGCCTTGTAATCGTTTGCCATCATATAGTCTGTTTTTCTTCGTGCAATGCACGCTGTTTGATTATATTTCCTTCTGGCCTTTATAAATTTAGACCGACATGTTGACGTTTTTGTATGTGTACTCAATCCTGACTAACTTAAATGCAGTCTTATCTTTTCTACAGTTTTGTCAAACCATTTATTTTTTCACATTTTAACATGTCTTTTCTTCGAGGACCTAAAAGACTGAGGCTTATCTAATAATTTACAAGAAAAAGAAACGTATTATTTTAAAAGACATGTAATAATATTGGCGTCTTTAAGGGGCTGGTGATCTATGATAATAAACTCTCCAGATATAGTAATTTGAACTTGCTTATACTTTTTAAAACTCTGATTGAATAAATAAGGAAACATCATTTGCATTTTAGTATCCGTGTTAAACAACAAAGACGTTCTGTAAGGTGTTATATTATTTTGTTTATTGATTAAGTTCTACTTAAAAAAGATTTAACATTTGAATTTTAGACTGGCAAGGCAAAATACTTCCTGATTATAAAGTCTTATCAGACTGAATTTCATGATTTATATCCACTTTTGAGAACTTAATACCCTATGCGTTTAATTTTGCAAACACTGTAAACTGCTTAACGTCCTGATAAAAACACAATTTAAAAAGAAGCGATCAGAAATTCCTTAAATGTTAAGCAGTGTTACATAGGGAATATTATTTTATGTTTTAAATATTTGCAAACGATTTTAAAATCATTCAAAACAGCGAAGGGTCACAAAGATAAATTTACTTTCGAATTTGCACACACACATTGACGATGCACACAGGGTAATATGAAGCATAAAACGGTAATCCATAGCATTAATTTTACAGACAAAGCATACATAGGGATATTATTTTACTTCATATAACCAGTTTTTCAATCGCATATACCGCTATAATTATGAGATATTTTGCTTTCGAAATCTCGTTAAAATCAAAGTCTTACATGTAAAGGCGTTGAAAACTACTAAATCATGCAAGGCAGTGGCGTCAAAACAGTTACACAGAAACAGTAATAAAATAATTAACATATTGTGCAAAGCTGGTAACTAACCAAATTTAAGAAAATTGAGACCTTTACATAAACAACATAGACTTCACTAAATATTTAATAAACATTAATCATTCAATCTAATATTTTGTATTTGTACAACCATATAATAATGTTTGTGTTCTTTAGGCATTCATAATAATAAAGAATACTCTGTAGTGGATCTGTATCCTCGTGTTTATTACTATTTTTTTATGATTCACGTCGATATAAACTTTTATTCCACTGTTCGTCTATAGTTTTTACTACAATGCACAACATAATTGTTATGCCGTTGTCTCGATGTCGTTGACGTTGGGTTGTCTCCCGGCACACTGCAATTAACAGAACGTAACGTTACTGAAGCTGAGCACAAACGTCGACAATATGACGACGTCCTGGAGTTATTGTTTCCTGCGCTTTATAGTTTTGGTTGTTTTAGACTAAAGAAACAGAAAATTTGGTGAACGTTTGGTGTGTGATAGAATTTAATTTTATTCTGATTATAGAAAATCATATTTTCACTCGTTACTTCCCCACTCGTGAAAATGTTGCTGTCTATGATCACTCGTGAAATAAGTTTCCATCTTACATCAACATTCAACAAATAACCCTTTTATCTTCGCCGGAATTTAGGCTTTATATGGCATTAACAAAACATATATTGCGCTTCGTTATGTATGTTGTTATACGCTTGATTTAATCAAATTATATGTAGAGCTATCAAAATAATAGATAAAATGTTTAATATTTAATTGATCTAGCAAGTACAAATACCAAGCCAATTTGTATAATGCGAAACTCTAAGCAGTCATCTAAAATATCGTTTTCTAAATAAAATTGTAGTAAAAGAAATTTTGAAAACAATGTCAAACACTCAGATTGAGTAGTTATCGGTTTTATCTGTGAGTTAAAAGAAATGTTTGCGTAAAACGAGACTTCACTGCACTGTCCTTATACCATGTAGTTACCGCACAGAAAGCGTGCATTGTCCAATAAGTGTTTAGATCAAGACGATTTCAAAGTTTACAAAAGTAACTTGTGTGTTTGTAAATTTTGAACTTGCAAGTGGCTGGATAGTACTGTGCGTGTGTTTGAGATTAATTGTGTAGGTTAAAAACATCGAGTTTAGATTTGCTTTTAGCATAGTTTGAGCGCGTTTTATTTCGTAAAGATATTTTTTGTGACATATGCTTGAGTAACCGCGTTCAAACATCTTCAGAGTTAAATATTTTCCGCACCTTTTAAATTTACAAATGCTGACGACATAAAATGAAAAATAAAAAAACAAATATTTACATGTGTAAACATCTTGTTTACGAATAAAATTTCCTGATGCAGATTAAAGTTTAAGACGTTTCAATACATGCTATATTCATGAATATGCGTCTATTGAATCAGTGACAATTATTGTGTCTTCATATTAATGTTTTGCTGTTCATAAACAAAAACGCTCGTTATCATAACGCGTACGGTGAATTTTTTGTTCTCCTAAATCACTGCATCTGAAAACGCGTTTAATCCAAGGATAAATGCATCTAGACAGGTGTTCTGTTAATATAGATCATCATCGGGAATACAGCTATGCAATTGTCACGATTGTCTGCACGACTGTATAACATGGAATCTTACACTGTGTTTGTGATTCTCCTCGTGAGTGTTCATTGTGTAATTGGAATTTCAACTACGAGTCCAACGTCGACCACTATGAGTCCAACTACAAACACTGCGAGTCCAACAACGACCACTGCGAGTCCATCAACGACTACTGCGAGTCCAACAACGACCACTATGAGTCAATCAACGACCTCTATGAGTCCAACAACAACAACTGCGAGTACAACAACGACCACTGCAAGTCCATCAAGGACCACTGCGATTCCAACAACGACCACTATGAGTCCATTAACGACCACTATGAGTCTAACATCGACCATTATCAGTCCATCAACGACCACTGCGAGTACATTAACGACCACTGCGAGTCCAACAACGACCACTGCGAGTCCAACAACGACCACTATGAGTCAAACAACGACCACTGCGAGTACAACAACGACCACTGCCAGTCCATCAATGACCACTGCGATATCAACCACGACCACTATAAGTCCATCAACGACCACTATGAGTCCAACAACGACCACTGCGAGTACAACAACGACCACTGCGAGTCCATCAATGACCACTGCGATTCCAACAACGACCACTATAAGTCCATCAACGACCACTATGAGTCCATCAACGAGCACTATGAGTCCAACAACGACCATTATCAGTCCATCAACGACCACTGCGAGTACATTTACGACCACTGCGAGTCCATCAACGACCACTGCGACTCCAACAACGACCACTATGGGTCCATCAACGACAACTATGAGTCCAACAACGACCACTGCAAGTACAACACCGACCACTGCGAGTCCATTAACGGCCACAGCGAGTCCAACAACGACTACTAAGAGTCCATCAACGACCCCTTTGAGTCCAACAACGACAAATGCTAGTCCAACAAATACCACTATGAGAACAACAACGACCACTGAGAGTCCAACAACGACCACTGCGAGTACAACAACGACCACTGCGAGTCCATCAACGACCACTACGAGTCCAACATCGACCACTATGAGTCCATCAGCGACCACTGCGAGTCCATCAACGACCCTTGCGAGTCCAACAACGACCACTATGAGTCCATCAACGACCTCTATGAGTCCAACAACGACAACTGCGAGTCCAACAACGACCACTGCGGGAACAACAACGACCACTGCGAGTCCAACAACAACCATATTTGGTATAACTATCATCGCTTCCGTTGTCTCACCCTATGCTATCCATACTACAATCATTTCGTGTACAAAAATGTATATTACGACTTTCCCTTCGTTTACGCTTACGTCAAATGTGTCTTACCCCACACAACGTTTATTACAACCTAATTAATTGGTATGTTTATAATAAAATGCATTAAAATAATGTTTAAGGTTAGGTAAATATACTTCTGTATATATATTTTGGTCACTATTTGAGCGGCACCTAGCTTGTGCGTCGGTGTCATAAGAGTTAATTTTATTACAATGAAGTAAAGTGTACGTTACTTTCATTTCTTGATAAAACCTGCAAAGTTGGTCAATTCCGATACGCATTTTGATTATGATATATCTTCTTTACAACAATGTTTGATTAAGAAGTGTTTTTAAATATAATAACTCGTGGACTACATTTACATGTACTCGTATTGTATTTTTGAGGATAAAAATAAAAAACTGATGAAAGGGAAAGCCCTCAGGAAGCATAGCCTGCACGAGAAAACAGCAGCCTCGGTTTTTATTGAAGCTGATCATCAGTAGTAATGAATGATGCCACACCACTGACTCCCCCTAGCACATGAGCGGAATTCAATTTTCAAATGTAAACAACATATGTTTTAAATTAAAAACACTTATATATAGTTGAGCCAAATTGTGTCAAATTCTGACATTTAGGGTCCAAGTGACGACATAACGTTTGAGAAAATAGGTATGAGAGTAACGCACTCAATGATGTGCTATTTTAAAACAGCTTAGTCTGCTTGCAAAAATATATAACGCTGGTCAGCGTAACTCTTACAATGTTACAATATTTCATTTCTATGCAGATTTGTATCATCAAGTTTAGCCAGTTTTTGATAATAATGTATCCATATTATATTCAACATTTAACACTTTGGAATTATGCTTTGTTTTGATTTTGTTTTTCAATGTGGTAAATTTTTACAATAATTGTCATGCTTTATTCTTTTCTATTCTTACTGAAATTTAAAAACCCAGCTCTTCCAATATGAGCTTAAGTCAATAGGAGTTCAAATGTCAGACTATTACACACTTAAATATGTGACTTTATGTCCCGTTTCACTAAACATTTTATAATATCTCATTAACTACTGATACTAGGCATAACCATATGAGGACGTCTATTTTTGATAGTTCTGCAAGACAACTGGTATCTAATAAATTAATTATGTGACGTAATTTAAAAATATTATAAACTTAATTTTTAAACCATTGAAACTATATACACCTGTATACACCTGTGCACTATCAATATCATTTGACTCTTGCTGAGGTTGTTGAATTGGACATCTGTTTATACATCTAATACCGTTTACATTTCACCTTATATTCACATGTTGTGTGCACCAATCTACGTTCATTAACAAGGCGGTAGATGTTTGGTTATGTGACCGTTTCTGTAATGTCTGCAAACGATATTAATTTATTTAAAAAATAACAGAACAAATGATATAGGCCTAATGTCTTTGCAGATTGTGGTCCGCCTTCTTCAATTGCAAATGGATATATCAACGCGACGGACACAACATTCGGCGCAACGGCTGACGTTATTTGTGACCAGGGATACTACGCCAGTGCAAGTGTTATCACGTGCAGGTCAAACGGCACGTGGTCTTCATCTGTCTGCATGCCGCTCGGTAAATAAAAAAACTTATTTTATCCGTGATTTATACCTGCACTGTTAAGAATGCAACTCCTATACATTCAAGTACCAAATGCATTTACAACCACAGAATTGAGCGTCGTCGTACTTCAACATAGATTGAATCGTTCAATCAATAAATCATGTGTTATTATTGTGTCACATTCAAAATCAAGTTCAAAAATAGATACTGTCTTTATCAGATTGTGGCGCCCCTCCTACACTGGACAATGGTGCGTATGTACTTGTGAATTCCTCAAACACAACATATGGTGCCCCGGCCAGTGTACAATGTAACACGGGTTACAACTCCAGTATCGATGTTATCACTTGTACTGAGAACGGAACGTGGTCTACCTCTCAGTGTCTGGCTGTTGGTAGGTGTTATATTTTATTTTAATACGTCTACATATAAAAGACAATAATATAATTATTAGGTATAGGAAAATGATTTATATAAGTGAACCGCATGGTCATATAATAATGCCATGTGCAAATCGTTTTTTCATAGTAATAGCAGAGGTATATTATACAGAAGGTATTTAATGTAATTTTAAATACAGTGTGATGTGTTATTGTTACTTAGATTGTGGCACTCTGCCAACACTGGACAACGGTGGTTATGTCCTTGTGGATTCCTCAAACACAACATACGGCGCGGCGGCTAATGTAACATGTGACACGGGTTACAACTCTATTATTGATACTATCATTTGTACTGTAAAGGGAACATGGTCAACTGCTATCTGTCTGGCTGTTGGTGAGTGCGGCATTCTCTTCTAATACACGTCAACTTATTACATTAACAAAGCACGACCATAAGAACAAGATCATGATAGCACGCATATAGTTGAAATACGAATTGTTTACATGTGTAGATTCGTTCTGTCATATAAACAGTGACATTTAATTACATAGAATAGTTGGTCGAAATGTTTTTATGTATGTGCTTTGTTTACCAGATTGTGAGACCCTTCCAACACTGGACAACGGTGGTTATATCCTTGTGGATTCCTTAAACACAACATACGGCGCGCCGGCCAGTGTACAATGTAACACGGGTTACAACTCCGGTAGCGATGCTATCACTTGTACTGAGAATGGAACGTGGTCTAATGCACAGTGTCTGGCTGTTGGTGAGTGCATTTGTTTCATACATTACACATCTATTCAGCATATTATGATGAGGTAGCTTATTCTGTTAAATTTAAAATTCGTCATTTATGTACATTATTTCAATATCAGGATTTTGTGTAAATAACTGACCTATGTCAAATAAAAATATTAAAATAAAGACTTTGATTTAAATGTTATTGTTAGATTGTGGCACTTTTCCTACACTGGACAATGGTGCGTATGTACTTGTGGATTCCTCAAACACAACATACGGTGCACCGGCCAGTGTACAGTGTAACACGGGTTACAACTCCAGTATCGATGTTATCACTTGTACTGAGAATGGAACGTGGTCTACCACTCAGTGTCTGGCTGTTGGTGAGTGCGTTTGTGTCGTACATTGCACATCTATTCAGCACATTATGATAAGGAAGCGTATTCTGTTAAATACAAAATTCATCGTGTATGTAGATTATTTCCACATCAGGTTCTTGTGAAAATTACTGAACTTTGTCATGGACAAATATTCAAATAAAGACTTTGTCTTTTAAATCTTATTTTTAGATTGCGGCTCTTTTCCTATACTGGACAACGGTGCTTATGTACTTGTGGACTCCGCAAACACAACATTCGGTGCACCGGCCAGTGTACAATGTATCACGGGTTACAACTCCAGTATCGATGTTATCACCTGTACTGCGAATGGAACGTGGTCTACTAGTCAGTGTCTGGCTGTTGGTGAGTGCGTTTGTTATCCCCCGCCTATGAAATAGGGAGGGGGATATTGAAATGGCGTTGTCCGTCCGTCCGTCCTTCCGTCCGTCCGTTCGTCCGTCCTTCCGTCCGTCCTTCCGTCCGTCACCTGCGTTTTCTCAGTAACTAGCCAGTAGAATTTCATGAAACTTAAAATAAATATGAACCACTATACTGGAATGATGCCCGTCCAAAAAAAA
>Ga0224511_10003813_pt1 | contig 11078 bp, 2 predicted proteins | sample SF_May12_sed_USG_2_FD_169988 | JGI IMG/M metagenome (GOLD analysis project Ga0224511, IMG submission 169988) | Sediment microbial communities from San Francisco Bay, California, United States - SF_May12_sed_USGS_8_1 | ecosystem: Environmental > Aquatic > Marine > Sediment | place: USA...
ATAAACAATACCCTCTTTAACCGATTTAAGGGGCCAAGTTTTGTCACGAGTATTAGCGAAACTGCTTCAATGAGACAAGATAAATCTCTTTAGTTCTTTAGGGTCGTAAGTAATGGTAAGAGGATCACTTGATATTGCCATTTAAGCACACTGTAATTAATGAGAATGATAAGTAATGCAATTAATGCGAAAATAAGATGTCTTTCTCCGACTTCTGTTTATCCAAGGCATCGTTTGTTTGTAATAAATCTTTAAACCTTGAGAATGAAAATTATTTCTTATTCCGAGAACAGACAAATGTATAACATTGTATTTTATGACAAAATTATGAAATGACACTCATTTTAAATGCGAGCCACACGGTTCAAAGAAATGCATAGATACAGAAAACAGAAAGACATACGTGAAAAGAAGAATGCATTGTTAAACTCAGAGTCAGAACCATAGATTATTGATTATGTTTGTACATGGGTCGGGATCAAATCCAGGAAGCCTTGGTTGCTGTCTAATGTATTTTACAAACAAACCCATTTTACAAATTGATAAAATATAGATTTGTTGAAATTATGCATTTAATAAACACAACGGACTTAAATATTAGGCGACTAAAATGTATTTTTATATATTTGTATTTTCAAACTAATTCAAAAACGATGCTTTCTCGATGTTTCTCGCATAATTTAGATGGGAGGGAGAATTGAACGCTAGACTTGGACAAGTAATACCATGCATGCATGTTCTTCCTTACTGCTCAACCTCGGATTATTCAAAAAGAGATGTTGCTGATCTATCAAATTGTCTAAATGTCTTTCATTTCCGAAAGTGTTAATAACGTCCTAATAACGCACATGATTGTACAATTGTACGTGTATGCCATTTCGCAAATATTTCTTTCTAAAGATCTGCGTTTGCACTGATCTTTAATAGAATCTATACTATTATTGTTTTCCCACAAATTACGAAGTATCTCTATTCAGTTTAGCATAAACCCGTCTTCGTCCTGTCATAAACAGACGCGATGTGGACACCGGTTATTGGCCACAGATACCAACGACGACGAATGACAATAGCAGGATTCACACGTGCGTCTTTGACATGTGACATAAACTCGTGGACTAGACATTTTGATGAGAAACATGGGTAGTTGATGTTTTAACATATTTTCACAGTGTGGTGTATAACTACATGCACTTTTATCATTTATGTATTTGTAAATTAGATCTATTAGGATTAATTTTGAATGTGCACCATCAATTATTGTTATTCCGTAAAAAGAAAACTGTAGAAAAAGTATTTGCCTTAATTATCAAACTGTTTTAAGACGTCTTGACTTTGGTACTACAGTATAAATAGTTACACAAGGTATCAGTTATATACGACAGAAGTCCCTATATACACACATACATACATACACATGCCTACAACCGCTTACTACTTCGACACACAGACTACTAGCATTTTTCATAAAAAACAATAAGCAGGATTCTGAATTGTACAAAAACGTTTATATTGCATTACGTTCTTTACCGTAACGCATGCGTGTTTCTTGTAAAGTTATCTATATGATAGACATTGCAAACAACCCTTGGAATCGGAGACATACGAACGTTTTTTATGATATATTAAAGTAAATATCTCCTCTTACACAGAGACAAGGAACGAACATGTTGACATATAACAGCATCCATATTTTATAACCGAAATGCTTTCATCAAGACTTTCTATTTAAGTTTTAATGGTTATTGCGTGTGGGTTTTATTACAAGGAATGACTTGGAATTTGACAATATATCGTGATCATCTACGCTGTATCTTTTCCCCTGAATCACGATGTGAGGAGAAATAGGGATATTTAGGAACCCACGAGTATATCTATACATTTATCATAAGTAATCGTCAAAAGTGATGACGTTTTTAAGTCTATCTAAATATTTATATAAGTGAAACAAAAATGGGCGTTTTTTTCAGTTTGACTCAACAAACAACAAAAAAACAACGCAGGGAAGATTATCGTCGTCGTCGTACATTTGTCCGGTTATTGTAATGATACTTTCGCCAAACGACTTTGAAAATAATTCAATTTGACCTCTAAGTGAAAGTTTAGGCGGTGATATTAGCGAAAAACGTTAGCAGAAGATAATCCTCTCTGTTGGACAAGTTGAAATGATATGATAAATCTTTGGAATCAAAGACAGTCCTCAGTTTTCTAATCCTACAAAATATATCTCTTGAAGAAGCTAATCCGCCCGATTATCGGAATTAAGACCAAATAGACATGACTACTTCTTATTGTTAATGGTCAGTGGTTAGTATCTTACAGACGATAATCCTATAAGAATCACTAGTTATAATCGCAGACAATAAATAGTATCAGTATTCTTAAAGACAAGACTTTTTAAAACTATTAATGAGGTACTCATAGGAATTTTACTCGAGGTCATTTATCAGCCAGGCCTTTGTTGAAAATTGATTAACAACAACTAACTTTTCTTTCGACGCAATTATTTCGCCCCATGTACTAATTGATGACAACGACGAAACGTATATAAAGGCTATAGATACATTTTGCCCTACCCAAAATTTCAAAAAATAGTGTGTTTTGTCTATCTAAGCTATATATAACTTTTTGTAAAGTTGAGTATACGTATTTTAAGGTACACTACTACGATATATATTCTTTTGTCATCAACACCATTCATGTTTGCTTAATAGTGTTGATCTTTTTCATAGCAATAGTTTCACAATAACAAATTACGTATAGCAGTCATAGCATACATTGCAGGCGAATGCCTTTAATGGAAGTTCCGTTACTACCCGAACAGTTCTTGCAAACATATAGACATGCAGAAGACATAAACGATACCGCGTTATGTGGTAATACATGACAAATATACACAGACAACTTCAATAAGGCATTTGTAACCCCCACCAGCCCCCCCCCCCAAAAAAAAGAAAAGTGCATTGCCATACATATTAAAACAATACAAATATTTTCGAAACAAAAGAGGTTCGATTGCGCTCAATGGCATGCCGCATATCATATATTCCTCATTTACACATACCATTTCCACACGCACAGTGCACACTGTACTACGGGGCACATGAACTTAGCCCCACCAAAAACTTCCTTAAAAGTACAGACAGAAGAATATTAAACAAACTTGCAGAACGTGGAAATCTTGAAATGGAAACAAAACACGTTAACTTATTAATCATAATACAGTAGGTACAACTATCTTACTTAAACCCCCAAACTTTGCATGGCACCTTTACCATTAAATTGAAAAACTACATATTGTATATTAACAAATGCTCAGTAAAAGATGTTCGTACATGCAACTATTGTTATTTTATTATAAAACATTACCCACTCACTAAATTAAGAACTGATAAAACCGCCAGCATTGCACACAGTTTCAGGTGAAGTCATTCCTCATTTTTGTGTGCTTTTGTTTGATTGCTTTAAGACGTTTTCAACAATGATTAGGTCATATTACAGCGGTCAGTTAACCTATTTCACGCAAATACTAAGCCGACCTTAGCGTTACCAGTGCTGAATGCACGTGCACTTGAAGGAAACGGACAACTACCCTAGCTATTTGTTTCAAGTAAAATAAGATTAACACGGCGCATACTTAGTTTAAGAAGTTTTGCAATAACACGACAAACACGAAAGAAAGTAAATCAATATAAAAATAAATAAAAAAAAGTTTTACATTGCTTAACGCTGTAAAACATGGTATAAAAGATTAAGGTACTAGAAAACGTACCTTTCGTCACCCGTCGAGCTTTGCATTTGGAGCGCATCTCTTCATGAGCCGAGGAAAACGTCTTTTGCTGCAGAAGATTACGATAGGGAAAGTGACGAGAGTCGAAGGATATGTTGCTTTCTATTTTCTAAGATGTGTCTAAACTGATTAGCATTTATCATTTGATCAATGCTGCAAGTTTCTTGTCAAAGTCAATGTCTTAAAGACAAGCTGTTGTCCAAAAGCCGTTCTGCGCATGCGTCAATGTTTATTCCTTTTTCCTTACACTCTTCATCTTTACGCTCACGTCGGATTATTTATGAATTAATGAGACTTTTAAATTGTAGCAAAATAATTCACAAACAATGTCAGAACACAAATTGTTTTCACAGATCTGTCCCAGAATCTTCTGTTATCTGAGATTCAATAAAACGACGCATTCAAATCTCGAATAAACAGTTACACAGTTTCTCAAAGAAAACAGTTTTGCAACATGTTACACACAGATATCTGTCCGAGGCTTAAACTCTTGCACTATTTGCAAAGAACGCTGGACTATCATGAAATGGATAATAGTTGAATAAATATACAAATGACTTCGGTCTTAATCTGATATCCTTACTTGATTGGGTGATTCGATCTATCGACTTTCAGCCAAGTGAATTAATCTATAATAGATTCTTTATTTCAGAAACGAAGAGCGTATTATTTTTATTAGACTTTCATTTTTATGAGCAGTTTAAGCTCGTACAACAAATTAGGATGATGATGTGAACAGGGGTATGGGTTACAGATTGGACCGAACATAATTAATATGCAGTGCACTGTAAGATGGGAAATGATGACCGAACAACCACAAATTATAACCACTTTGTATTTACTCAAAAAGAGATATTGTTCTGCACCTGCATCTAACCCAGAACAATAATGATACGCTATCAAAACTGTACAACAACAACAGCAACAACAACAACAACAACAACAACAACAACGACAACGACAACGACAACGACAACGACAACAACAACAACAACAACAACAACAACAACAACAACAACAACAACAACACAAACAAACTACTACTACAGGCAACTCTAATACAACACCAAACGAAACAAATGCCCTATAGAAAGCAACTTTAAAATTTCAACACCAGTTGTAAATGTTTCTCCTTTGCTGTCCCTTTAACAACACCCCTGTGATGGTGAAACACGAAGGTACCCATCATGATGACAAAGAACACCTTCATCGCAACTCGCCCAGAGCCCAAGCATTGTTGCCTCCATCCAAGTCCTATAACAAAGGGCCATTTGATCGGGTTCAGTTTTAATTGCAACCAGATCATAAGTTCGATCTAACAGATTAATGAATTATCAAGATTATAGTTTTTCACCGGTATGATGTAGTAGTGTGTTAATTGACCGGTCCTGTGTCTTGGCATGTTGGCAATTTGACACTTTCAGTTCAATTAGTTTTGTCATGACAATGAAGAAGGCAATCGTTTGTTGCTCTGCTAGATTTCCCAAACCTGGTATTTATGTTTTTGGCCATCTTGGTTACTTTTGGATTTGGTAATTGATATCTCTAGTACACGCGGATTTTATTGATGAAAAAATAGGTGTTTGTTCATAAGGTATCTCTTGTAAGCATATGTTTCTTTCTTATTATTTGTAAGGATAAACCAGAATCATACTGTGCTATATAGAGCGCTTTAAATATATTAAACATATTTAGGTAATTCAAATATATAAGCCGAAATCATTATACAAGTATATATTAATAACTCAACTAAAGTATCACATGGTACCATCTCAAAACCGTTGAACCCAGGATCACCTGAACGAGAGGGGGAAACTTTACTATTAATATATTGCGGTGGTTCTTATCGATACATCGGCGTTATTACTGTATATTTTGTAAGGCTGACAGCGAAAAACGGCCAGTTAACAAACTTAAAGAAAATAAAAGTTACAGCAACCGCAACAGTGGGCCATTTCAATCGCAATATCGTTGGCAATATCGACAGATGATAAAGGTCTTTTTACAGACACCACTAATTACTTAATCAAATAGAAAATATCTCTGACAAGACCGTACTTGGAAAAGTTAAACATGCAATTAAGTTAATTTAATTTGAATAGGAAAACACGTATGAATGGTTATTCTGGGCAAATATTCCAATTTAGACATATGCTCTGTGCGCGACCCTTTGGTACTCAGTGGTAAGATACTAGTATCAACAACAAAGTTTACTAAGTCAACAAAACAAGACTTAGTGAAAGGCACAGACGCTTCATTAGAGGTCGTCGTTTTAATTGTGATACACAAAATTGAATTACAGCCATCGTTATGTCCCGATAATCGAAGGGACCGATACGTCTCGCAGTTTGAAGAAAGGCGCAATGACAATGGAACTACGACAAGAGACAACAAATGACCACAAAGGAGCTATTTCAGTATTCATTCCCGATGTTCATTTGCCAAACAGTGGATCCTGAGTTAATATTTGCTCTTTTTATGCCATTCAGCTGCTAAAGTCAACACTCAGTGTCATTTGTCATTGTCGTAATGTGATAAAAATGACAAAATTTAGTCCCTGTTTCAATTATAATCGATACATTGAAACTTCATAATTTTGCTTTTTCATGGTACATTGCATATAATCACTTTATTCAAAACAAATGGCAAAAATATATAGATATATATTAATATTATTTTATGTTATAATTGTAAAACGTACACATATGGGATGTTTTTAACACTAGAATAGTTTAAACGTACAAAGAGGGGTGTTTTGAACATTTGTATAGTTAAATGTAATACTATTTTAATTTGCAAATCAGCATTTATTTTTAAATAGAAACGCCATTTCTCGTTTTACATTTGCCAGTTAAATGTTATCAATCTCATCTTTATCCGGCAAATACAAATACCCAAATCTGCAAATGCAGAAATATTCTACAACTTCTTTAATTGAAAGGAAGTGCATTGTCTAGCTATCTTGATAGTTGTCATTGAGTTAGATAATAACAATTACGACCTATTACTGAATGCCAACAAAGCTACCCCACATTGCCCCTAAACCCCGTTACTATGCAGACATAGGGGCTAGGGCCCTATTTCTATATTTCAGACGATTTCGCTTTTCTGCAATTGGATTACTGGGGATAGAATTAAAGAGAGACGGACTCTACAAAGGCGTCAGTTGATAAGATAGACAACGATGAAGACGCTGTGTCCTGAGGTTGGTTTAGACGCGCTTTCTGAATCTATTAATATAATTAGGATGAATGTAATTAAACAGCAATGCATTGGTCTGTCAGCATTGTTGCAATAGGAGGTCAAACATGTCATGGATATTTAAGGGTATTATAAATGTAATATGGATATCCTTCTTAGAGATATGACTGCCCTACAGAGACATTTAATCCCCCTTTTTAACATGTGAACGCGATGGAGACAGGAATGTCGTGGGATAAAGTACAACGTTTGAGTTTGTATCGCCTGATTTTTTTTTCAATAACACATTAAATACATTCATTACAACTGGTCAATACATAGGAATACGCTTTAGTCATTAACTATGCGATGGTACACAAGACCAGCTCAGCGACAAATCTAGAGTACTCATTTAGAGGTGATGAGTCCGAGTCCTTGTAAAGCCATTTTTTCTGAAATTACTGTCCCTTTAACTACATTATCGGAGTAAACCTTGCTCAGTGGTATTGTTTTGTTTTTATTTAACCCAAACCACTTATACGCCATGTTGTTGACATGACCATGGGCAGTCAGTTATGGCAAGGCTTTACTAAGTTTACCAGGAAAGTAGGAACATGCTTTCTGGCCTTTCGATTGGCTTAATAAGTATTAGAATTGATGTAAACTAAAACAATTACTTACAGATGCTAGGTCTGTTTCTTGATAACCTTATACATGTAATCGGTCACACATTTTGCAGTATGTTAAGTATTCTAAAAAAGTAAACATCGCAAAAAGAATTGCAAACATTTGTGTAAATAATGATTTTTGGACAACAAACAACAACACAACAACAACAAAACAAAAAGCAAACATACAAAATCCTTTGCCAGAGCCGGGGATTGAACCCGGGACCACTCGCACCCCAGTCTGGAGTTTTACCTCTCGGCCACCGAGACAACTGATTGTGTTTATTGAAGTTAAGCTGTTTAACTGTTTCAACGTAATGGGTCAAAACATAAACAAACAAAGCCAAATTTGCGGGCCACACTTTTTCAACAATGTCGTTTTTCTGTTATATTGTAACATGCATGGATAACTATGTTCGGCTGTTTCTCATGATTACGGGAGTAGGATTCACTGCTTAAATATGGTTAAAAAGTAAGATGTAAACATTTCTGGTCAAAAGATATAGGCATATCATCTTTAATCGTCCGCACGAATTAGTGAAATACACATGTCGCTTTTCTTGAATGAAATATCAGAATGTCAAAGCACCGGCTCAGTGGCCGTTTTGTTGTACATTAAACGCAAACCATTTCATCGCAATGCCTTGTTCAATTCATAATGTTGTCATCAGGAAGAAATATTCTAGCCAAACAACCAACCAAATACTCCCTTCTGATGTTTATTTTCATGCCAACTGTCGTAATGAACGCCCAAAGCACGGTGACCTAATGCACGCTGACCTAAGGCACCAAGCGCTTATCGTTTTTATGGGCAACGACGCATGATAAGACTAGAAGACGAATTGGGATTCTATGATGCCATCTCCTAAAACAGTAATCGCAGACAAACCTATCAGGTGGTATATGTGTTTATTCTGCCAATGTAGTCTGCAGCAAGAGACATAGGCATAAGGAGAGGCCCTGTTTGTTTCCAAGCGTATTTAAATGTTACGTATGATACAATGTCATTGTCTTTGAATTCATAGTATTATCGGAATGTTGATTGTCTACCCGGTTACACAATAAGTATGCATGCAAACATGCACATGGCGTAGGTCAACACCGTTTAAAAATATACAGTTCACATACTAAAATGCCTGTTGCAAATCACAATTTAAATAACCAATAAAAAGAAAAAAGTGGATAAGCCTATTTTTTAAGATGTCAAGAAGTGTTCTCAGAAAGTGTGCTTTAAATCTAACATTTGAGTGTAGTTTACCAAAAAAAATACATGTGTAACATTTCTCCTGCACCAGAATTAGGCTGACCGGGCCTCTGTGGAAAGCGGTCCACGGAATGTGAACGTAATTGATACTAGCTGCTGTATAAATAGTTATAAAGGAGACCCAGGTTGAAGCACCGTTCATTTGTCATTGAGATAACTTCAAACCTATTTAAACCTTTTCTGTCACTTCTTGTAATCAAATAGACAGTTATTTTAAATGATTTGTCCTACGAGGCTATAGTGACAATGGAGTAGATATTCCGAATTTGCGAGTCGTATTTAAGCATTAAGAAAGTAAATAATGCTGTGAAAAGCGATGATTATAGGTAGATAATAGTATCGTTTTAAGCAAACGATGAACAAATGATTGAATAAACATTTCTGGATACGGGGTGAAATCCGTTAAACTAATATTGAGATTTCGCGCGGCAATGTATCTACTTTGGTTTACCGCGGAGAGATAAGAAGAGAAAGAAGTGCTTCCACAACATCTACTAGACGAAGTCTCCAAGCTTAGTAGCTGGTTGACTCTATTTGCAGACTCCTTTAATTCTTTGTGCAATTATCTAAATTCTACGATGCTTCGTTACTTTCGGTAGGTTCCGATGTTTGAACAACTATCAAAACTGTCCCATTTTATCGCTATGGAGAAATCAACTTCTGATTTATTTATTTTCAAAAACGACACTTTTTCAAATGTACGTCGTGATGTATGGAGCCTCTGGGTTTCGCACCTGGTCGAAAAATGAGATTGTAAGAACTCCAATTAGAATATAGACCCATAAACCGTTGCTAAGATGCTCTTTTGTAATTGTGGCAAAAGTGTTAACACGTTCGGCCTACTAAAGAAGCTGATATGTATGCTTGTTGACGTGGAATAAATCATGATTATGTGTCTTATGTTGTCCGGCAAAACTGGCATGTCGCGAGCGACGAGACCCTGCTGAAAGGTCAACTAAGTTATATACGAGATGGTAAAATGATAAAATATCTTTTTAGAATTTTTATTAATTTTAATTTTGGATGCCATGTTGCGTTACATTCTTGATTGCGCAATTAACGGTTTTATTCCTTACATATTCATACTTTTTTAAATAATTCAACTGACATAAATGAGCATACACAACAGCAAAGTTTTATTTATGTTTAACATGGTATGTACAGTTCGTATGCAATTACATGTTTCAATGTTACATACGCGCCTACTCGTTTTGGGACAAAAGTTGTTGCTTCTGACATCACGTGAACATTTGTCGTTCTCATATGGACTCTACACTCGTGCGTGATTCTCCATGATACGGTCTTAATGTCAATTGTTTGGTATCAACTTTATCCGCTGAAAGCCCGTCCTAACGGTCTTTTAATTCTTTCCGGTAATTTGCAGCTTGATATAATGACACTGATCGCCAGTTTCATGGGAAATAAACACCAACGTTTTTCAATTTTTCTTAGGGTTAATAAGACTATCACAAGATATAAGTTACAACCGACTGTTATTCGAAAGTAATTTAATTTTATTTGTTTAAAATGCGTCGACACACGTTCCTACCATCGAATACTGTTGTCCTTTGTTGGGAATTTACTATAAACTTGTATCTAACATCGTTTACGGTGAGGATAACGACATTCTTTTAATGCGAACTGAAACTGATACTTGCAATTAAATACATCTAAAACTCGTATGTAGAAATTTTCGATGTACTTTTTGCAATTTTAATACTCTTCTATGTATCTTTATAACAAATATTCATAGTCAATGTTGTAACCGCGTATCAAAGAATATTATTTCGTATTTTCACATTGCATCCTTTTAACTTTTGGTTTTGAGATATCAGTAATATTTCGTTTACAATGCGTTAATATTTGAATGGCTCTACACTGAAGAGGGTTTTGATAGATGCGTTTATTTTAATGTTGTTAGATTAAAGTGTAAACCACTGACTAAAGGGAGCCAATCAATATGGGTAGATTTCGGGTACGATTTTTACCAACTTACCAGCCTTTGACTTTTACTTTAAACGTCCAACCATATCGCCTTTCTGAGTATTGCTGACACATTCAATTACCTGACATAAAGACATACGCAATGATGACTCTATCTCATTGGCAGTAAATCACTTTCAAAAATTGCGGTTAAAAGGTGATCTGTGTACAGTAATAATCATTTGTAATTTAAACC
>Ga0224511_10003814_pt1 | contig 11078 bp, 8 predicted proteins | sample SF_May12_sed_USG_2_FD_169988 | JGI IMG/M metagenome (GOLD analysis project Ga0224511, IMG submission 169988) | Sediment microbial communities from San Francisco Bay, California, United States - SF_May12_sed_USGS_8_1 | ecosystem: Environmental > Aquatic > Marine > Sediment | place: USA...
TACGTAAAATACAAAAATGGAGGTCCCAATTTTTGACCTGTGTCTCCGAAACTATGACTGCCCACCCAAAAATTGGAACTTCTACTTTACAAAGTTGTCACAGCAAACTTCATTGACATGAAAGAAAACAGATGTAATTAGTGATGGGATTCTAGGGCAGGGGTAGTTCCGGGACAATATACAAATGTATTAAGGCGGATCCAGGATTTGACCTTGCAGGGGACGTGAATAGTCCAATGCCATAGGACACTAGGACAAGCCTATCGTCCAATACTTCCCGTATAGTGCTCGCTTTAGCATTTCCCAAAATTGTTATAAGTCAAAAGTCTTACATGAACCCGCATTAGGTGTTAAAAGAAAGTCATTGTTTACCGAAAACACACTTACATTTATCAAAAACTACCTTTTATTGTTAAATATAAACGAAAATAGAAATCCACTTTCTGTTTATACTAGCATGACCGACATTTTAACATTAACTGCAACCCGGTAGAATTATTGAACGAAATCACGATGCTTACGTACAAAGCAACAACGAGTCTAGAAAATTGCTCAGAAAGTCATGATATTCGTCTAAAAAGTTCGCCTTACTTTCGATCACCTCTGATGCCATCGCGAATAAAGACAATGGAGTGTTTGTGAAACAACTGGTATTTTTATTATGGATTGATTATTACTACTCGAAGCGAGTTGTGTTTGTTTTTCATACGCCTACTCCGAGATAAAACATCTATTTATATAATAACAACCGTTTTTATGCGATATATTTAAAAATTGTCATCATTCTGAACCAAAAGGTTCCGCACGTCAAAACGTGCGGGAAGTTGCTAAAGAGCTTATTGAGGAATGGGTATAAGACAGCGCGTATGCGATGTCTTATTTTATAGGACTAGGGGCGTGAACTTTGTCAACAGGGGAGGGGGTGTTGACGGTTGAAGTAGAAGTCTTATTTCAGCATGCTTTAGCCATATTTCTTTTTGGTTAGTAATGAACCGCGAGCAAAAAAGGAAATTTAGCATTCGAGGCATAAAAAATCAAATGTCAGCAGCCGTTAGGTGGAGGCGCCCCCTAAATTTTAGGTTCTGCTGGCTCGTGTGAAATCCATTGTTTTGGCTAAATAATGGTTAATCAACAATTATTATTTATTACTATATACTGGTACTTTGGAGGTATACAAAAAACAATGTTTTACTTTTTTCATTTTAATATCATTGGTAGTTTTTTAACATCACAAACGGACTATTTTTGGGTGCTTTTGGGCATTTCAATATGCCTCATCACCTTAAGTGCACAATATTTGTACTCAAACACACATAACTAAGACAGATTGAACCGCAAATTATCATATATTTGAGATATCAAAGTTTAAAGGGGAACTGTCTGATTCTTTCACTAATTACAATTATGTAGGAAACACAAAAGTAAGTGTATCGATTAAAAAAACTTATGCCAACAAATGCACATTAAGCGAGATATTTCTATCTGATATATTAAAATCATTCTCAGTGTTTTAATAGGGGCAGGTAATCCAGAATTACTCAGTACAATTTGCCTGTCGAGTGCAACAATTTAAATTTAGAGTCCGACCAATCAGAACCCGTCGGTCATTTCTTCGGAATACGACACTCTCCGAAAAAGGCCGTAAACTTTCGAGAGTGGGCTACACCACACCATTTAATCTGCAATAACGAGATTTATGGGCAATCAATAATTTATTCGGTACTTATTGTTAATACATTTTTTGGCGTATTTTGAAATATGTTTCGGTATTATGTTATCATTTCATACTTTTTTGAGGATTAAATACTACTTGATATTAAAATATTTAACAAATAGCTGATAAATAGCTGATAAAAAGATCACACAATGCCCCTTTAAATAACAAACTCACGATACGTCGGTTATCATTAATAATGTTGACTCTCGTAAGATATACGTGCTTGGCCAAACGATATTTCGATAGTGTTATTTATTGTAATATAAATTGAAGAGACACTAGAGCGCATTTATCATTTCATAAACCATGTGCTTAAACGTGTTCAGTGTAAAGTATTTTGGGCGATAATGTCCCGACAAGAACCAATTATTTTAGAAGATCTGTTAAACACAGATTAGCAAACCTGTGTTTTACAAGGAGAGAACGCCTGTGTGCGAATTGTTTGTTATTCCATTAACAACTCGGGATTACTTTATTCAGTGTGTATGTGCGTCTTGTTGTTTTAATGTGTTTCGTGCTGTGTTTTTTTTTTGTACGGACTATTTCGTCATGTGGCCCTTTAACTTGAACTGTCTTCAGTGTTTGCAACATGTTTTCATAAGTACCTCTTTTTTATGAAAAGCAATTACATGATAACGTAATAATTTTTGTCAAATTACCTGATATTGATACGACCTGGGAGGTTTTGGAAGAAGATCTAGTTTGTGCGTTTGCTTACTTACATAAATTCTTGTCTTACAGATAAATCATGTCCAACATTGAGTCACCTGGACGTTCGCCGCCTGTCTCAAACCCAGATGCTCCTTATTGTCAAATTTGTATCGAGGGAGGGGGCAGTGTTGCAGCAGAGGCGTATTGCACAGTTTGCAAGGAGTTCCAGTGTTCTGTGTGCTCTAATGTGCACCGCCGATCGAGGGCGACACGGACTCACCATATGCTTGAGAAGGAATCCATGCCTTCAAAGACTGCTGGTCAAGATCCCGAGTCAAGGCACGAAAATCTTGGCGAGTTTTGTGAAGAACACCCTCATGAACTCATCAAATACTTCTGTCCCAAACACCGGTCGTTACATTGTGGGGACTGCGTCGTTCTTTATCAACACCCGTGCAAGCTGGAGGTGATAGCAAATGTGTCGGTTAACTTTAAAGACAGCAGTGTATTTCAAGACATTAAATCAAAGATTGATAAACTAACAGATGATGTTTGTGAAGACACAGCTAAACTTGAAAAACAGACAGTGGCTTTGGATGATTCAGAACAAAAAGACAAGACTCAAGTTCTCGATTTTCAGTCTAAAGTTATTGCAAGTTTAAACGAGAAATTTCGAAATCTAACTTCACAAATTGCAGAAATTCACCGGGATTCCAAACTAACTCTTTTCAATCTGCAAGAACTGTCAAAGGAAAATGAAGCTGAAGCGACAGGTCTTAAAGCTGATATTGAACGCAATGAAAGCAACAGCGTGTTATTGTTCATAATTCATATCTACGTACCGCGGACAGAAGAGGGCAAATGCCATATCAGGAAAACGTCAACAGATTAGGGTGAATCAAAGGAAGATCCCAACATATGAGTTTGTTCCCAACTTAGATGTAGAGGCTGCGCTCGAGAGTCCGACGTTTATTGGCATCTATAGAAATACTGCAGACGCCCATGAACTTGGAAGTGAGGAAGTGTGCGACGTCCCACAGATTGGTAAGGCAATTTAAAGCAACTTATGCCATACCCCTGGACAAAGAAGGAGGGTATACTGGAACCAGGGTGCCCGTACGTCTGTCGTTCATTGTTTGCTCAGGGAAATTCTATTTAACGTTTTTGAAACATGTTTGCATATATATGTAGTAATTACTCAGAAAAAGAAAGTATAGTGAACAAGAACCATGGAGTCATTTTCGTATTAATAACTATTGCCCTCATATGTAATGAGTGCTTTTGGCTGGGACATAACGCAGAAACGTCTAGACAGAGCGCCTTTAGAGTGAGGGCAGCACATACAAACAAATTTGATATATGTTTAGAGTTATTGCATCCTAACGTTAATGATTGTTTTTGTCCGGAAGATATCATCTATACGTACTTGAAGCTCTTTAGAAGAATAAGTACCTGGTAAATTTTTAACCATTCCATTTAACTCGAACAAGCAATACTTTCATAAACCATTTATTCTTTTTTACAGGCATTATTGTCACAATTTAAGTTTACACAAATCAGAATAAAAACTATTTTAAACGCAAGGTAAGTATGTTTTCCCGGTGTCTATTAAAGTACGTACAAGGACATATCATTTTATGATTTGCTGCAGGATCTGTATCACATGCTCAACAAGGAGAGACCGCATTTTCTCTGAATGGAGTGACCATCCGTGTGTATGAAGGAAACATTTGTAGACTGGGTGTTGACTGTATTGTCAATGCTGCAAATGATCGTCTCTGGCATGCTGGAGGGGTCGCATATGCTATTGCTAAAGCTGCAGGAGATGAGTTGACCAAAGAGTGTGATAGACTGGTGAGAGAACATGGAAAAGTAGAAGTTGGCAGAGCTGTAGCCACTACAGCAGGTAACCTGAATTACAAATGTGTCATCCATTGTGTGGGGCCTGCCTGGTATGATTATCTTGGTCGAAGACAAGAAGACGATTGCTCCAGGGATCTGCATGACGCTGTCTTGAACAGCCTGCGACTTGCTGATCAAAAGGGCTGTACTAGCATTGCCTTACCAGTCATCAGCTCAGGAAGATGATCTATGCTTTCTCTGAAGACAAGCTATTACATCATTTTCAAACGTTTAAATTATATATAAAATAATATTTAATCAGAATTATGCAGTGCAATTACATAATCTTATTAAACTTCAGTACACAATACTTAAATTATTTTTCGTTTTTAGCAAAAATAGTTAGAGAATAGCTAGAGCTACTATGGCCATTTGTCGTCGGTGTCCTTTCCTTTGTTAAGATCGTTATGAAGTGTTTTTTCTCTAAACTTTAAAACGGCTAATGAAACTCTTAACACCGGTTACGCACTAAAAGCTGAGGACAGACTCAGGCCTCGAGCAAAGCTAATATCTTTGGCATGTGCTTTTACTATTTTATGCCCCGTTTTCAACTAAAAATGTTTTTTTATCATATGTGATATCTCATAAAAATATGATATGTTTTCCACAAAGTTATTGCCCCTTATTCAACTTAGAAGATCTTGGTTAAGAAGTTCAGTTCTTAATGATATCTCAAAAGCAATCATGTGTGTATGCATGTACATTGTTACTTTAAATTCTCACTCAGCATTCATGAATATCTGGTTTTGATAAGTAAATCCCATACAAATGTAATTGGTAAGGGCGTTTAATGAAATAAAATGTATACATTGTATTACACCACTTTTCTATCTTTTTTACCTCAAGTATTTTAAACCTCAGTAGTTACTGTCACTGACAACGCGGCGATAGCCGAACGTGTTACCGTTTTTGTTATGACTCTGTAAATAAAATGTATGGCCCTATTTTTTTATTTTTAGCAATTTTTGGAGTTCCACTGAATATTTGCACAAGAGAGTATGTGAATGCAGTTAAGCGTTACTGCAGTTTAGGAAAGCCAAATGTCAAAGAGATTCACTTTGTGGACGTCAAAGCAGATGTTGTTGAAGCAATTAGGTGCCAATTTGAAAAGGACCTAAAAGATGGTCAAAGACTTTCAAGGAATGACACCAACAGTGGATTCATCAGTGCCAGCCAGCATTATGATGAATACCCATGTGCTGGTAGCACTAGTCTGCCAGTCACGGGTGCAACCGGTGGAGAGTTGGTCACATTGGATTTCGCTGACAGTTGTCAAATGGGAAAAGTCCATTGTATAGAAACAGTACCAACTTGCCTGGAAGTATATTTCATTTCCAAGAACGTGAAACTGCAGTGTTCTGTTGGTGATTTGGGAAAATGTAAGACTGATGCTGTTGTTGTACTTATTGATATGCAAGGTAAAATGGGCAATACTGGCAAGTCTATGATAGCAAGAATGAGTGAGAGCGTGAGACAAAGCTATCAGAAAGAAGTAGATATAAAACTAAAATACAAAAACACAAGCCAAGGGTTTGTGTTTTCTACTGGAGGCGGTCAAACAGAAATCAGACAAATTTTTCATATGGTGTTGGAAAAAACATTTGTTACCCAAGGTAATGAAAAAAGAAGGAATGTGATTAAGAGTGCATACACACGTATATTTACTGACTTAATTGAGGGTTTGGATGCTGATACGCTGACCATGCCTGTGTATGGAGTGGGTGAGTACTCAAGGATTAAACAGTCGATTTTTATTTTATAACATGTATAAATATCCTTAGAAAATTGATACACTGATCTCATTACAATACCAATAAAAAGCCCAATATTAATACATCATCAGTTTTGGATGATATATAAATCTGCATGTGTGTGATTATTACATGTTTACACCAGGTGGTGTTGATGAGGTGGCAATGGGGGCAAAGTGGATCTGGGAGTCCCTGGTGACCGTCCTGACTGGCCTACATGCCCCACCCACCAGGACCAAGGTCATTTCCGTCATCTGCATTGATGAGAAATATTTCAACAAGGTTGGTCAAGTCTTCAAAAGAGAGGGAATACAATTAGAGATGCTTTCCGAAGCAGAGGTAAGGTCATAAAAGTTGGTAAAATCTGTAGTTTCAATTGTATTAAATATATTCTGTAACTATATGTAACAACACTTTTGTTCAGAACAACTGAGTTTATAATGCGTCTAAAACTATTGGTGCCCATTTGTGGATGAACCGTTAACAACAAGATCTGAAATCACGTGATACATTGTTATGATACTAAGTGGTGGGGGGAAATATTAACACATTTTGGTTCAAAAAAGTTGTTTTTGTCTTAATTTTAAATATTTAGAACTTTTAACGTCAGCCATGTTTCAGCCGAATCATTTCCGCATCTGTTGTTACCATAATTAGCATAGCAAGGGCTATAGTCATTAAGAAGACTCTGCAGAGATATTCGAACTCGAAAAAGACGTTTGTTATACCGTAGTACCACAGCTTGATATGAAATATATCGTCCCACTTTAAGACATTCTGCATTTCTTATAAAATAAACTAGGGGAGTAGCTTAAATAATGTTGGTACTGATAGATGCAGCAATCTGATAGGCCAAGGCTACAAAAATCCTAAACATTAAATATATTGACGGCAAATAAGTTTTACCTTGGAGGGTATCGCCCTTTTCTTCGACCACTTAGTATCATAAAAACATACCGCATGGTTACAGGCCCTAAATATCGGCACATGTTATTGGCAGGTTGAAATAGAGGAGGAAACAATGACTGACGTCTGAATCAGGCCACAGCTGAAGGTGATGAAAGATGAGTAATCCGCATAGACGACATATCCAACATCAAGACACTTGTGTATGGACATAGCTTCTGTACATAATGCATTGAACAGAAATTATTGGTGGCATGTCTAACCTGTGGAAATTAATATTATCTGAATATCTGATTGCAAACACTCATTTTAGTTCACACTGTCGAACGTGTTTATCATATTATGAGCAGTAGTTAGAGTTCCCAATGGATATGTGTGCACGTGAGTACATCAACGAGGTAAAACATTAGAAACTAGAAAAATCCTACTATTAAAGAGATCCACTTTGTTGATATCAATCTGGCGTCAATCTGAGAAGGCTGTAAAAGAAAGTTAATGCACAGCGAACCACTAGTGAATTATTTGACTTTAATATGTCATGTGTGTAAAGTGACTTGTAAAACTGTAACTACGTAGTGTATATTTGGAGGTCTGGATTTTCGCGTACTGCGTACTGACCCTGTGCGTACTGCGTAACACCCCTCCCTGAATACTGCGTAACACCCCTCCCTGAATACTGCGTCTCAAAAGGGAAGGGGTTCACCCTTATATATTCAATGCATGCACAGTAAAACCCTTATTAACCATTTAAGCCTGCACAAAATATCATACATTAACAAATTACATTTTCGTTTTTAGCTAATCTGAACACAATACGATAAATGTAAACTTAATCATGTGTGTTCCTTTTTGTGCTATGCTAGCGATTCGTTATGATCATCTCAAATCAACATTAATGTAACTACAAGTCTAGTCCTGAGACCTATTCCGGTTCGCAAGTATATCCTGGTTATTTTGTTTGGTTTAGTATATATAATTGAACATGAAAGTATACGTGTTAATGTGTGTATGGAAGTGCGTAAGTTATCAAATCGTCAAATAACTATGTATTGTACCTCTATGTCTTTATTCCAATAAGTGATACTTGATGTATTTTTGTAAAAATACTGTGATAGAGGACTCATATTGTTTTGTTAGTATTTGTCATTGTTGTTTTTTTGGGGAAAAAATATAAACATAAATAATAAAAATGTTTCTTTATTCAATCATACTAGTTAAACTGTGAAAATGTTATAGCTGCTTCGTTCGATAATGTCTTTTTTAAATGAGAAATTTGTTTAAGTTAATGAACGAAATGTAAGTTACTGGCATCAGTATATATGAGTGTCCAACAAATACAACAGATATTACAGTATGCTGATTAACATCATTGGGATGGATTTTCTATCCATGCCAGGAATACATTGTGTTTTTTTTCCAAAATGTTTCTCATTGATTGTAGGGCTTTTAAAAATCTGCAATTAAGGAGTGTGTTGAACCTAGCAGCCTAGAGCGATGCAATCGACCTCGATTGTCAGATTTGTTAAATTTCAAGTCTACAACAAACCCGCACCGTGGACTGAAAAGACGTTAAAGGATTTCGTCCATTTCCATAAATAAACTTTAAGAAAGTCGCATTTTACTGAAATGTTCAAAGACCTAATATTTCACACTCGTGCTGGTCGGGCCTCGCAAAGTAACACAGTTATTTGTGTGCATAACCAGGGGGCTAACACGTATTTTAATTCATTGTACATACCACATTAAGACATTTACACCTCCTCGCCGTATATCATTGGCCTTTTGCCCGCCCCTTGCATCTAGTAACAAATGCCTTTTCTACATCATTTCTTCCTTCACAGTAGGTAACGCTGCATCTGTTTCGCGAAATGGAATTAAATTGCTTCAGCTCAATTTACAAACTAGAATATTTGGTTGGTATTGGCGTGGGATAGCCTTTGTTTATCACAAACGATTTGTGGCCTAGCTGATGCGGTTGTTGCTACAATATTTATTCGCACAATGGATACTATCGAATTAAGCTCCGCTTTCGGGATGTTATTAGCAGTAGTTGGCGGCTATCTGCTTTGGCGTTCCAGGTTAGATCATGAGAAAAGCTTTTGTTTCACTTTTTAAGCTTGACTATAAAATAACCTTAAGCTTAACTGTCTAATTTTTAAAATGTAATCTTCTTTAGTAACAAAACCATAGTATCTGTAACTATAATAATTATTATATTTAACGCATTATTGATCCCCAAAAATTACCAATACAATATATTGTGGTTCTATACATGTATGCTTCAATGAAGAATTGATGTTATTGGCACTCTCAATTGTGTATTTTAGCAAACATGCATTTCAATGTTATTCAATGTTATTAAAAGGCTTGTAAATATATCAATAGAAGATGGTATTTTTAAGTCAAACAAAGTTCAATAATTACACAACACCGTAAAATTTGTCAGAAAAGTATGCACGATATGTACCGATAAAAATGTTGACTTCCACCAAATTTCTATCATTGGTAACCTACAATACCAACAACATTCGCAAACTCTTCACATGGTTACTGCCCTTTGATTTGCTTCATCCGGGGCTACTCAAACCCGGGATCCGGATGTATACAATGGACTTTTTCACTGAGAAGTAAAATATTTTTTCAGAAATAAATATGTTGCCTAAAACGCATTTGGCATTAGATGTTTAAACAGTACACTTACTGTTGTGCCTTCTAGATGATTTTTAGTTTTAGAATTAGTGACATGGTCGTACACACCCCGTTTAAGTCACATACACACAGTTAATACAATTAATTATTTGTTGTGTTTAGAATCATATAAGTCACACTTGTAAACAATGCATTTTAACTGAGCTGAGAAATATTTGTGAACAAATTTATGGAATTCATGAAAATATGACAGTTTTAAAGTTTATTTGTGTCTAAAGTATGCCATCATAAAGAAGTAACTTAATAAAAGTAATGTTGTTTCGAAAACAACGCCTTTCACCATATCAAGCAGAAATGTGTCCTGTTTGTGATGAACCTTATCACGCGAACAAAAGAAATGAAGAAAAGATAGGGAGATCGAAGTTTTGCGGAACTGTGCATCATATTGATTTATCACTATTACTTTGGAGTAAGGCGCTGCGCAATTTAGGGCTACGAAAATCCGGGCAAGCTCAAATTTGTATGACCCCCAAAGTGTGAAGACATTATCAAAACAAATGCACTGTGCAAATGAAACATAAACTTCTCCAGCAGCTAAAAACAAAGGAACGAACTTTGGTGATGTGTTAATTTCATTATCATGTTGATGTTCAAACACTGTGGTCACCGCGTTCACAGACAGTGGGCATAATTTTGAATTATGTAAGGCAATATGAAATGAAAACATGTACATTGTAGTCCAACTGATCAATTACAAAGAGTGATCATTTTATACGTAGAGATATAACAACCTGCAGAGAAATCTGACATAAAAATAATCCAAACATGTTGAAAATACATTTATAAATTCATTTTACAATAACAGCAGAAAATAGCCAGAAACTTTGTCCCTTCATGTAAATCAATTATTATGAGTATAGATAATGGTTTTGTTCACATATCCGTTGGTATTATACGTGATTCTTTTGTTTTTTATTTACTCTTTGTTTGTTACGATATAACAATTACATCGTTATATTTGTACGATGCCTTATTAGCGACGGGTTAGTCAATATTTAGACAAAAGCTCAAAAGGTCATTTAAATAATTTTTGTAGTCACCTTCGCTCTTTGTTTTGTAATTGGCGTATCGGCATCCCGTCTGTCGGACCATCTGGCAACCCGTCTGTCGGACCATCTGGCAACCCGTCTGTCGGACCATCTGGCAACCCGTCTGTCGGACCATCTGGCAACCCGTTTGTCGGACCATCTGGCAACCCGTCTGTCGGACCATCTGACAACCCGTTTGTCGGACCATCTGAAATGACGTTTGGTCCGATAATAGGCAGGAAATTACGTAACGTCTTAACGCACACTGTCATTTGAGCCAATCAGAAGTTTGAATATGTTGTGTTTCGCTGGCAACGCGCACGTGCACTGTTGGGCACAACGTGCTTTCCCGCATTTGTCGGAACGTCAGACTTCATTTCAAGCGTTCTGTCGATACGTTAATTATAGTATCAG
>Ga0224511_10003815_pt1 | contig 11077 bp, 6 predicted proteins | sample SF_May12_sed_USG_2_FD_169988 | JGI IMG/M metagenome (GOLD analysis project Ga0224511, IMG submission 169988) | Sediment microbial communities from San Francisco Bay, California, United States - SF_May12_sed_USGS_8_1 | ecosystem: Environmental > Aquatic > Marine > Sediment | place: USA...
GCAGGATGTACTGGGAGAAGTAGATGTAGTTGTCAGAAATGGCGTCACACATCTTGTTGTATGTGTGGCCCATGCCAAACAGGAAGTGCAGGTTGGCGGCATACACCAGGGCCCATGTGATGGCCACTACGATGATCGCCAGCCGCTTCGTGCACTGGGACTTGACCTTGTGCGGGAAGGTGACACTGATGGCTCGTTCTATTGTTACAACGACCAGTAGCCATGACGACGTGGAGGAGCTGGCGTACTGAAGGAAGGTCTGCAGCTTGCAGGCAACCTCGCCGTACTCCCAGATGACCACGTGATACATGACCTCCAGCCAGTCACACAGCGGCCCAAACACCAAGATGAGGATGTCAGACATTGCCAGTGCGCTCAGATAAACCGCTGTGGATGACTTTCGGTTACGTTTCCTACTTAGAAGTATGATGGTCAGAATGTTTCCAATTAGTCCTACTATGGTGATTATTATCTTGTAGATTTTCTCAACCAGCAATGTTGATATAAGCTCCTGTTGTCCTGATAATGTGTAGTCCAATATTCTTGGGGTTGTTTGAAAAGCACTTTCATTCATATCTGTCTTTAATTGATGCAATATATATTTCTAAAATAGTTGTCAGTTAAAATCTGGCTTATTTTGCTCAAACTAGGTTCATGATGTGTCCACCTTTTGTGTCCAGCTGTTGGCGACTATGTACAGGATTGCGCAATCCCTGGCCTTTATAACATTCATTGACATGAGGCTAACATAGTCCTACATTCCTGTCACTTATCTAATGTCAGCACCTGAGCCTGCTAATCACTTGTTGTTTTCTGTCATCTCATGGAACTATTGTTCATCCAAATCTCTTTAAAGTATAATGGGCAGGAAGTTTTCCCTTTAATAGCCAGGCTTTTAGAGTCTCTAAGTAGTATTGGAAACTGATGAAGCAGCGATTGTTTGTTGCATGCTGATAGAGAACCAAGTTCCAGTCACGGAGTAACTCTGATGTAGTGCGCTACTTTGTTTTCTACCTGTCACATGTGCGGCATGAAAGGCCGATGAGATGCAGGCTTGCACCTAGATAATTAAGCTTGGTCATTTGAAGTTAATGCAGCTGGAATGAGCATACCCTTTACATCCCTTTTATCAGAATATTGATCCACCTGTTGCATAGAAAACTCTTGATGTCGACCAGAAATGATTAATTTCCTATCAAGGGCTCTACCCTTATTTGTGATATAGAATGTCAATTCTCATACAACATTTCTAATTTATTGTTAAGAACATTAATATTTATTTGGCCTCAGTTTCAATATGTTACTCTTATGCCTTTTTTGCCCAACTTGAGTTGTACGGGTGGGTAGGTGATTCAGACGTGCATGGTATGTTAAAGGGACTCCACTGAGGTCTTGTCATGTAACACACTTAAAAAGAATATTTTTAAAACCTATATTTTCTTATTACCAACATATTAAGTGTATCAAACTTATTTTGTGGTGCCTTAATATGCTCTTTATCGATTTGGCCATTTGTTTTAAAATTGGAATGTATCTGTTGAACAAGGAAAAGCGTTACAAACGCTTTTCGGAGATCAACAGATATAATTCAAGTTTTAAATGAATTGCCAACTCATAAAAGACATATTAAAGCCCATATCCCAGTCTTGGTTAATTTTAATTCCTGAATTCAAAACAAATAAAAATAAACAGCAGTATTTCACAGATAATCATTGTCAATAGAATACTTTTTTGAATTCCATTGAAATTCCTCGTTGTCGTTTTAAAAACGTGAAACAAATATGCACATCCTCTGGTCCTGGAAGGATTTCCCAAGTTATTAATATAACGGAATTCCCTTCGACGTGCACCTTGCTAGATCACTCATTCTCATTTTAAGGTCAAATTTTGCTCAAGAAATTTGTTTTCGCTGGAAAGGCTCAATTACTGCCACAAACTTATGGTATATATTCATATAAAGATGTTTTGTACTTGGGGCCCACTGAAAAAAAATTGATTGTTGAAATTTCATTGGTATCGCAGTTTAACACTTTTCTGCAGTAAATTTTACGTGACATCACATATTATACATTTAACTACAGTGGCATAAAAGTGACAAGTGCAAATTGAATTAATATTTTATTTTCATCACACTTTTGAATTGTTTTTAGCAGATTTTCGACTTACTTATTTGTTTTGCAATTAGCTCTGTCACCCCAGTCGGTGTTGATAGTGCAAAAACTGAGAATCAGCTATTCAGCTTTAACCTGCGATTTGATGTAGAAAAATCCACCTCAGAACCGACAAAACGTTTCGAAACATAAAAAAAATTGAAAAAGAAACTTTGACTAAATTTTTTAAATTAAAATATTAGGATTGATTTAGGACCAACTTTTTTATTTTGACATGCTGCAGCATTCGTCTTACTAAAGCTAAACACAATGGCATTCAGCTGTATTTTCAAGTGGCACTCATGGATATTTCGAATACAAGATTATAAAATTGAAATGAATGAATAGCGATATTAGAGCTTTATAGAAAGTTTGAAGGGTTGATGTCAATCATCGATATTTCATAATTACAACTATATTCAAGCTAGTTTTAAAAATGAAATATCCTGTAAATCTTCTCATTCATCACTGCCTAGAAAAAGACATGATGAGAATTAATGTACTTGCATTAAATGTGTTTATTAATTATAATAAAATAGATAGAAGAAATGATAATTTACTGAAAAAAACTCATAATACATCAATAACAACTCCATGAAAAAGAACATTAGTTCTGTAATATACTGAAACAAAAAAGAAACTTTCGCCAATGTAGATTTGTTCGTACAGTTTTGAATCCTTTTGGCTTACATTTTTGTAAAATAATGTATTGTGATTCTGTTAAAATCGCCATTTTTGAGGCAAGGATAAGATTGATTGTTGAATTTTAAATCAAAATAAGGTAGGGGTCGTTTCTAAAGTTTACAATCAGTAACGTGTGTGCCTGCCGTGTGCGATGCTGACTGCCTGACAGCGACGTCGCATTGAGAGCACAAGTTTGTTAATGTCAGCCTGTGGAATATTATTTCATTCTTCAAGCAATGCTGCTCGAAGTTCGTTGACATTGTTTGGAAGGTTCGGACGTCGACGTACGCGTCTATCCAGATTATCCGAAAGATGTTCAATAGGGTTCAAATCTGGACTTTTTGAGGGCCAGTCGTCGATGAAATCAACGTTATGATTTTGTAAATACTCTAAATTGACACGAGCAACATGGGATGTGGCATTATCCTGATGTAACATCGTTATTACGTTATGTGTCTGAAGCAAAGGGACAACATGAGGGCCTAAAATGTCTTCCCTGTATTCTTTGGCATTTAAATTGCCATCAATAACGACGAGCGGGGTTCGATATCCATAGGCAATACCGCCCCACACCATAACTGAGCCCCCACCCCCAAACCGATCCTGTTGCAGTACGCAGCAGTCGGCATAATGTTCATTCCTGCGTCAGTATAACCGTACACGGCCATCAGCTCGAGACAATACAAACCTTGACTAATCAGTAAAAAGAATTGTCCGCCAACGCTGCCTTGTCCAGTTTATGTGTCTCAGTGCCCATTGCTCTCTATTATTGCGATGGCGACGCGACAAAACCAAACCGACATACGGACGATGTCCGTGCAAACCGCTCTCAGCTAAGCGATTCCTCACTGTCTGGGCGGAAATACGGTTGTTGTGAGTACCGGGGTAACAGCAGCTGTAGCTGTTGCTGTTCGAAAGCGATCACGTAGGTGCTGGTTCAAGATATAGCGGTCTTGGGCTCGAGACGTAATGCGCGGTCTACCGCTCTGCGGCAAGTCCCTTGTACTCCCGGCCTGTGCAAATGGCCGCCGAAGGCTTCGGATTGATTGCACGGATGCACCGACACGAGCTGCAACCTCCGCAGTTGTGCACCCAGCTTCAAGCATGCCCAAGGCCCTCTCACGTAAATTTTCGGGAATTCTTGGCATTGAAATTTCATTATAAAACTTCAAATAAAACGTTTCTCGACTTTTTTCTACAGCTGTACGACTATAGCAATAATTTGGTAAACACAAATATGCACCATGTGGAGCGGATATGCCTATCCCTTACGCGCACGTGAAACTTGATTTTTACGTTGAATAAACGTATCGGGCTTTTATATGGGGATTAGCTGACCAATTTTGCAAACAATACGAGTTTTACAAGCAACTATATGTATATATGTGTGTACATTTAAGTCTTACCCTTCAACAACTGGCTCATACTTTGCGAAAGTTTCTTTTTTGGTTCAGTATATGTGCAATAATGGCAATATAGAAAAAAGTGTAGGTTTAAAGGCATTACTCATAAGGGGTTCTTTATCTATATTAAATTAGGAATCCTATAGTTATGCACTGAGCCGTGACATGGCACAAGGAGCATTAGTATATCATGGGACTTCTGCCTGTACTGGAAGGCCATTTGATGGAGATTATGTATACAGATATTGATTGTGAATACACACTCACCTTACAACTACATTTAATCTAACTTTAAATTTTTCACTAATCCTTACACATGCTAGGAGAAGTGATCAGTACTGCAGGGCCTAACAACATAAATTGCTGTGACAGTTATAATTTCATGGCAAAATTCAACTAGAGTTCACCATTAAGTAATGTCTTTAAAGTTTAAGATTGTTAATGTGTATTCGATCTCTGGCCAACGGCATGACAGGTGCATACTCAAACCACTAGACTTTCCTTTTACCTTATCAATGTTGCAATTAAATAAGCTTAAATTCTTATAACAACCGAATAATGCATGGTTCCACACATTTTTAATCTCCGCCCACATTTGCTGAAATCCATTGTTCATGTGATAAGGTTTATCACAAACAGGAAGTACGCGTTCTATTGTATATACTAGGTCAGATTATCACCTGACAATATAAGTCCATAGGATTAAAATTGACCATGTACTGTTATAAATGATAATGATTGACAGTTGGGGATCTGTCCATACTAACGCTTACTCGAACTATTGCACACGTTTCCCTCCGAAAATTAATGAGTGCAGTGGACAGTATGGACAGTACTGAGTCATTAACACATGTAGTTTAAAGGGCTTTGTTGGTGCACAGAAAAAAGTATCCGTCCAGTGTCTGCCATATTTTGTTATTCAACATTTTATGAGCATAAGTTTATGGTAATCGTTAGATCTGTTCTACCATTCATATGTAAATGATTTGTCTGCAAAACAAGGTGTTAAAGTAGAATAAATGAATGAAGGCAGATGTATAATGTAGTATCTTCCTTCCATCATGCAAATTACTCATTAGGCTTGGCATATGGACTAAATACAGCATTACCATACACAACAATGAGTTTAACTTTTTGTAAAGTGCAGGAAAACTTGTAGACTCAGTCTAAATAATTCACTAATCCAAATTCTGGAATGTTCTTGTTGATACATGGTTAACTGTATTGTTCAAACATTTTTTATCATATACATTTTTATGTGAGTCAGCATGAGAGTTCTTGCAGAGGATAAGGAGTTTCCTTAAAGTTTTGTTACATATTTATCATCTCCATGATTTATTGCAGATAACTGTATTAAAATGTAAATGGTAAGGCCGTCCTGTTCTCCATATGTAAGGATTATTGGTTAATGGAATCTGTACTGGGCGTACATTGAGGAAAGGCTTGAGTGATGGTCAGCCTATACATTCATCCATCATCTGGCTTGAGAGACATACAACAGATTTTATTCCTTTCTTGCAGTACTTGCGTCATGTAATCTCCTAGTGTATTTCTTTGGTAGCCTCCCACTGGGCTGCAACAGTAAGCGACACATTTGAGGAGGGAATTCGCAAGTAGTTTTCACAAAGAACAAGGGCCTGTTAGGGGTAAAAATAGCCTAACTCCCAAGACATGCAAAAACAACAATAACAACTAATTTATATTGTGTATAATATGAGTTGTTTCTGTTATTGTGTTATCAGGTGACTTGTGTGTAATCAGAATATTTCAATTGCCATATTTGGTATGTTTATGGCAGTGAAATTCTATGTATAGTACTAAAACTGCTATATTAGGCCCTTGGAGTAGAGACCACCTAGCCACAATGACCTCTGCTAACAGTGGAGACCAACAGATTCTTTTTGAGGTCCTGCTGTTAGTTTTTGTGTGGCCTTTAAAAGAAAGGCAACACATAGGGATCACATTGTCCGTTCATCCGTCAGTCCGTCCGTCTGTCACGAAAACTCAACATTGGTTATAACTTTGCCATTTCTTAATATTTTTTCATAACATAAAATTATATTATATAATTATATATAAAATTATGACAACACAGACATGATGATGCCAAATTATTTAGGTCAAGGTCACATTTGTTAGAGTTTTTCCCGTTTTGTTAACTTTTTGGTGTTCTGACAAAACATCCGAGGGTGACACAAGTGTTCAACTGAAAACCCATCTTGTTAATTTATTAGTTAAGATAGTGCATTTAATGCTTTGCCTTTATGTTTGTGTGGCAGGTTTGGCCGACATGTACAACTACTACCAGTTGAACCAGCGCGAGGGGGCAGCACGTCTGGCCTACCTCGTCACCCTGAGCGGGGCCGTGAACCCCCTGCTGGCGGAGGCCGAGGCCAAGCGCCTCGCCATGCACGGGATTCAGCTCCTGGTGCTGGGCGTGGGAAGTGGCGTCACGCTGCCCGAACTCACGCCACTTGAGGTATGCTCGGGGAGGGGGGGTGGGGGGGGGGCATGTGGGGGACTGGATTTTAAAAGTGGACCATATTGAAAATTGATAGCTTTACTGTTAAATATATCATCCACTATCTTCGATTATATAAAACCTATAAGAGATATGCATGTTCCACTTGATTTATTAACATAACTAAATGGAATGAAAATTTTTATCCAAAATTGTACAAGAGTAGTAAAATTTTAAGTAATATCCAACAAGTTTATAATAAAGAGTACCAAACAGTTAACCAATAGAAAAGAAAGTGAAGTATACATGTACTTAACAATGGCTCTGGTTATAAATACAAATAAGGTAAGTGTTCATATTTAGACTGGTGACCAGATAGCCATTGTGTCCATATATGAGGATGAATTGTAAAATATGTGAACTTGGCCATAAAAAATAACATAATAATTATTAAGTACAATGTTTGTGTCACTTGTGACATTTCTAACACAAGAAAAGGCATAAAAGAAATATCATATGAGTAATATACATGTACTTAAAATGCAAATGTATAATTCTACAAACTTGAAATCAACATTTAAGATATGCAAAAGACATTCAATCAATGCAGGTAAAACATATTATGAATAAATTTGAAACAAATATAATGCATGGCTTTCCAATTCATATATATCTATTATTTCATGATAAAGTGGAGATGTTTGTGTGTCACACAGCAGGTGCAGAGTTGTGAGGGTCAGACAGTACCACACAGTAGTACAAATGCAGCATCAGCCGCCAACCTTCATTTGTAAAGCTTTATAAATAACAGGAAATTGTGACCAGCAGTAATCAGAGAAAAATATTAGTTTTTGCTGTTTTCTCTGATGTTGGCATCCTGCAAGCTGAAAAACTGTTGATGGCCTGCGCAGATGTATTATGCGCATATACTTTATAAGTAGTCTTGTTTTTAATTCTTTTAATGATGACAATGATGATGACGATGAAGATGATGATGATGATGATGAAAAAAATTATCAAAAATATTTATAATAATAATAATATAAAATAGTAATAAATAATCCCCTTCACATTGGGACAGCATTTGACTGTTCCACAAACACACATGAAATAATTGTATACTGTTCAACTAATTAAAACTGCATTATTTATGTCTCCCCCCCTCTGGGGGAGACAAATTGTTTTTGCCTTGTCAGTCTGTCCGTCTGTCCGTCTGTCACACTTCGTTTCCGCTCAATAACTCGAGTACCCTTTAACCCAGAGCCTTCAAACTTCATAGGGTGATAGCCCTTATTGAGTTGAAGACCCCTATTGATTTTGGGGTTAGTAGGTCAAAGGGTCAAGGTCACAGTTACCCAAAGAGTGAAAACCGTTTCCGCTCAATAACTTGAGTACCCTTTGAGCCAGAGCCTTCAAACTTCATAGGGTGGTAGCCCATATTGAGTGAAAGACCCCTATAGATTTTGGGGTCAGTAGGTCAAAGGTCAAGGTCACAGTGACCCAAAGAGTAAAAACTGTTTCCGCTCAATAACGCAAGTACCCTTTGACCCAGAGCCTTCAAACTTCATAGGATGATAGCCCTTATTGATGTTCATATATATATGTGCATGTTCTTCTTACCTTAATAAACGCTTCTGTTTCAAAACGGTCATATCTCGTTCTTTGCCTTCCTTCAACAGTGCGCACGGAGGAATGCGCGGGGGGGGAGACATGCGTTTTTCTCAAAAACATCTAGTTTTATTATATTTTTTAACATTTTGGATGATTCTAGACATAAATTGAACAAAATTATTATACCATGGTTTACTTATAACAGTGAATATGGTCTATTGTTTTTACTCATGTGCAACACAAGAAATGAGATTTACTGCACAGGAATGAAATTTTCTTGCTTTAATTTGATTTTCAGCTGCATATTGAGCCTTTTCATAGTCTTAAAATGTAAAATCTGTACCCTCTGGTATTACGACTCAAAACCTTATGTTCCATATTAAATCAAAATCTCAAAACATGTCAATCTCTTTTTCTGTCACATGATTATCGCTTCTCTAACAGTATTATGTCATTTCCTCAGATATGATTGGAGAGCTGCCACCAATATTTCCGTTCTGCTGATCATGGCATGGTCTTATTTGACAATATCCAATCTGTCTGGGATTAAAATCACACACGCTTCCTAGTTTGTACTTCTCAGGAACTATTTTTATAATGAACTACATGACATTTGTCTACTGAAAGAGGCCAGGGGCCATATTCATAAAGCACCTAAGGTAAAAAAACTAAGAAATTTACCTTAGACTTATGCAGAACAAGATCTGCAACTTACCATAATCTTTAACTAGAACTATCGCTGAATGCGATTTATACCCCCACCAATGTCCTTGACAAAGCTGATAAAAGGGTAAGATAGGTTCTGCACATTGCCCATTTGGGGTGAACATTTGAGTCAAGTTTGAAGAAAATCCTTTCATTAGTATAGAATTTATAGAGCGGACCAGACATATTGTCTAGTATAGATTGTAAGTAAATTAAAAGACTTAAAAAGGGGCATAACTTTGTCAAAATGTAATACAGAGTTATGAAACTTGACCTGCATATCTTACTTGTGATATGTCATATATGTTTTAAGTTTCAAGCAAATACCTGTGCTAGTTTCAGAAATATTCAAAGTACATGTTAAAATTTACGAACATGTTTTAGGTCAATTTTGACCTTCAAGTGTGACCTTGACCTTAAGCCGGCACAGAGGTAACATGGGTTCTGCACATAAGCTTGTTGAGTTGAACATTTGAGTAAAGTTTTAAGAAAATTCTTCCATTAGTATAGGGTTTATAGAGCGGACATGACATGTTGTCTTAATATTTGATTGTATGTAAATTTGTAGACTTAAAAAGGGGCATAATTTTGTCAAAATGCATTACAGAGTTGGATAGGCTTGTAGTGGGTAAAGTAAGTGAAAAAAGGCAGTTATAACATTATTATATCATACATGGGATTTGTATGTCCAGGGCACATTGAGGCTCTTTATATCCAGGTAAATTATAACGTATTAACAGATGTTTGAACTGAAGTCTGATGCTTTGACAATAGCAAAAGCGGGAAAGTTTATCAGTCTTCTGATTTACTCTAATCACATCGAGGGTTATGATGCTACATATTTTCCTGCCTTTTCTGGAATAAAATGTCATTTTAGATTGTCCAACAAACAGTCTGTTGATACATTGATTATACTCATGGAACCAGCCATTATTTGTGTGCTAATTTCAGCCCCTGGTGAGCCCCGACGGCCCTGTCACGTGGACAAGTCTGGCCTCCATGGCCGCAACCAGCAACATCAACTTGCAGAAGTCCTACCTCCAGACATGTACGTTTGGTTAAACATGTTGGTGTTACTACTTTGTGTTACATCTTTAAAGCTTTTAGATACTTCTTTACAACACTTGATTCACATTTTGTGCTGGTACTGTGGGCAAACTTATATTTGCACAGCCAAAATTTAGTGATAGTTTGGAGTCTTGAGTAAACGGGTAATATTGGTCTGGACATGTTACGTCCCTCTAAATAATAAATGAGGCCCACTTGGGATTTTCTTTTTGGCATAAAGTACAGTAAATAGTCAGGGTTATCAGAACTGTTTTGTTTAAGGCTTTCACAACTTAGGCAGATTTATTGAAAGGTACAAATGCTCACAGCTTCATGAAAACTGATTCTTAACATTTAATACACAGCGTATTTGTAAGAATAAATGGCTGTAGTTCAACCACATAGTTACACTAAACTTTCAAACTTTTAGTACTCCAGGACTTACATTGAATGTTTTGGGAACGCTTTATAACTAATTATAGTTTTATTTTTTGTCATCTATTTTGATGTTGAAAACATATATTTCAGGTTTGGTTAGCATAAATGCTTATAAACCATGTACAAACTGTGCTTAGTAATACATGTTGCTTAAAGATATGGCCTAATTGTGTCATGGACATCAAAATGATGCATTTTAGAACTTATATGATTTTACGTGTACGTAAATAAGCACACTAGCGGCAGTGCTAAAAGCACTATTCAAAACACAGCCCTAATAATAGTTTGCCTACAGTATTGCTTCGTAAACAAGGCAATATTTTGTCCTCTTTTTTATCCATATGTCAGTAAACTATTTTGTAGAAATCTAACCAGAAAAATTGAAGGGCTTTAAATGTCACTGTAAGTGATCTCATCATAAAGCCAAAGAGAAAACATGATATTCAAGACCTGTTGCTTAAAGATATGGCCTAATTGTGTCATGGACATCAAAATGATGCATTTTAGAACTTATATGATTTTACGTGTACGTAAATAAGCACACTAGCGGCAGTGCTAAAAGCACTATTCAAAACACA
>Ga0224511_10003816_pt1 | contig 11076 bp, 1 predicted proteins | sample SF_May12_sed_USG_2_FD_169988 | JGI IMG/M metagenome (GOLD analysis project Ga0224511, IMG submission 169988) | Sediment microbial communities from San Francisco Bay, California, United States - SF_May12_sed_USGS_8_1 | ecosystem: Environmental > Aquatic > Marine > Sediment | place: USA...
TCAACAAAAGTCTTAAAAGTGTGGAAATAATTTACCTTATATTTGTGCTTGTAATTTAATGGCATGTGAACACAAACTAATAAAACAAATCATATACATTGTATAGAGACACTTGTTTTAGGTGATTGATACACATGATTATACAGGTATCCATGCGTTAGTATTGTACATTTCTTTAATGTGGTTTATTGGGCTGAGATTACTAAATATCGTTGTTACATATTTGTATAGCTAAGTAATGGCTCAGTCACAAATCATTTGCGATGCTTCGGCGATGGGTAAAACCCGGATAATTCGAACAAAATCTTGAGAGAGATCTCACAATTTTGCACCCGTCGGAGGCGCTCTCCGGACGCCTGCAGCTTGTCGCAAATTTTTAGGAATCGCCACACCCGTCGCGGTCCCAATCTTTGAAATTAAAATTGTACGATCGCTCGCAAGATTTTTCACCCATTTTTGGCATCCCAGACACAACCTCAGATCACCTACGATGCCCTCCGATTAATCGGAGGCGTCCTCCGAATAATCAGACTAGTCGCTAGATTCTGTGTGGGGTTGCAAATTCAGGTTGAGATTCAATGTCTGCGAGTAGTCTCCGGCGACCTCCAACTGAATCGGAGGCGCCCTGCGACGACTCGTACGCTTTCTGTGATCGTCTCTGACGAATCGTACGGTGGAATCGTAGATAATCGCCGTATATATAAGGGCGTCTCTGACCGGATTGCTAAAAGTTTAAGACGCTCTTGCTGTAGGAGGCTGTGACAGGTCAGAAAACCTTCCTTTTAATCGTCTCCAATCGCCCCCGATGCAATCGGAGGCCATTGGAGACTCATCCCGCGATTTTTCGACAAAACCTGGTCAAAATCCTTAAGAAAATCTCAGACAATGTGACTGCTCCAATTTTATTAGGATTATTGCTACGATTGTTCAAGAATTCTTTATTTTCTACGACGATCCCCGGCCAATACTTATCCCCGGCTGATCGCCGACATTGTGACTGAGCTATAAATAACGGCATTTTAAACAGAGTTGTCTGCAGGTGCAAACTCACACAAATCGAGGTGCTTTTATTTTATGCTTTCCAAAAGTTAACAGAGCAATATCACAGACAAAATAACGGTCATTCACTGAAACTGACGAAACCATTATTCGTCACTGTTTGTCTGAATGCAACCTCTATTTTTTACCCTAAAAGGAGCCCCACATGTAAAGCACGAGATTACCTCCCTCTCCTTCATTGCAGTACTTAGAATGTGTTGAGACCATCTCGTGATCATAGAAATATATATTTCCACTCGTGAAAATATTCCTTTCTGTGATTACTCTATAACTAAAAATTACTATCCTTAAAAAACAAAAAATATAGTCTATATCATAAACATACAGAAGCAAGCATTTAATAAATATTATTTTTTATTAAGTTGTGTAACAAAATGTGTCGAATGTGGCAAAAATCATGCTGACATAATAAACAGTTTTCGAGAAATTCGAATTTAAAATGTTTCGTTGGAAGTGCGTGGCTGTGTTTATAGTGTTTGACTCTTTAAGCACGTTATATATTTCAGACACGTAGATAAATCGGAATTGTTTTTATGTGTTGCTTATGGAGTTCCGCTCGTGCGCTAGGGGCGTCAGTGGTGTGGCATATTTCATTACCACAGCTGAACAGCTTCAATACAACCGAGGCTGCTGTTTTCCCATGCAGGGGTTGCGTCCTGAGGGCTTTCCATTTCATCAGTTTATGAACATTAGGCGTTGATTCAAAGTGTGTAGAATTACATACATTAAAAGTTTGTTTGCTGTAATTGGTACAATCTTTGCAGCGCTCATTGTTTCGTGAAATTTCCTCAGTTCAAAATGAATTCTGCATGTCCGTTGAAGATCTGTTTATATTAATTGTAACTAGTGTTTTGCTGTTTGTTTAATGGTATATGAATCACACACGATAGTCAGGTTATTAGCCAATGTATCCTTGTAATGTTTGAAACATAAACATGTATTTAAAGGGACTAGAGCACAGCATTTAAGTCGAAAAGTACTTATCTAAAACATAAATAATACATAAGTCTTAGTCTATAAATGTTGTGTTAAACCACTGACACTTTATTGATGATAACATACTTTATCAAGATGTAAAATGCTTGAAAACTGAGGTAAACGTATTCTCTGTCCAATGGACTAGAAAATGATTGCCCCTCAAATTAAACGGTGTATTGGAAATGTCCTGGTGTGTGTACAATTTTCTTTAAAACTAAAACTTGTTACCTAAATATGAATTGGTACGGTCAATGCCTTTCATTGGGGTTAAAAACAGTTTAAAGCTAAAGCAAGTCTCAAACTTTTTTTTAAAGTTTAATTTTTATCAAGCAGTTATTAGGATATTTGGGATACTTACCTTTCTTTCTATTTGTATGCCCAAACTGAGCTCTGGAGACTAAGCTGTATAGGAGCAAATAAAGTTTTAATAAGCCTCACTATACACATGTGCGTCCCTTTTTATCATCAACAAAGCAGTCAACAGTAATAAGTATCATACACCAGAATACTGAGACCATGATGCTGGGTTTTGATTCGTAACAGTCTCGCGCCATTATACAAAACCCAACTCACTTTATCAAATCGCCAATAGTCTACTACGCTTTAACGGAATTAGACTCAGATAGTATTGTTATAAAAAGATTGCTACTCTTGAACATTTTATAGAATGCATATAATTATAATGTTTATTTTTTGTAAATAAGAACGCTTATATGTGAAACAGTCCTATATATTGATGTCAGAAGACTGCGCCTAAATTGAGAAAAATTCAGAATGCCGTAATTTGTATTGCATTTTTATGAAATGAGCCCGACATAGTACACGCGTATGTCGTTTTTTTCTGGTACATGTATTAATAGGCTTTATCAAAACTATAACGTTAATCAACGAACGTCGACCATATGATAATAGTTTATGGATGTTCCATTAACATTTGTCACGAAATCGTATCTGTAATGATTGGGATAGGTCATCTGCATAATCTACATTGTAGCAGGGAATTCCATCATTTTGACATATTTGAAGCATATATGATCTAGTAAAATTCTTAGTCTCCCCGTTTTTGGCATTAGCAAATACGACAGAAGCATGTCTTGTGGTATGCAAGTTGCACGTAACAAATGGTGAAAACAATCTACAATGTATAAAACATACTTAAATATCTCTTTGGATCTAATTGCTCTGTTGTGTTGAGACTGTTAATAAGCTACACTAACATACATAAGGAAGCTATTCGTTACGGACTAACGTATGTTGTATTATTTATTATGTCCATGTCTATGATAGGTCTTATTGTCAAGGATAAAGCAAATTTACGTAAAACAGTTACTTTGATTTGAAATCACTTAACCACTTAATTCTAATCTTAGCCTAGTAAACAATTGAGTGCAAATCACAATCAACTACGCCCCCATGGTTAAAGTGCAAGTCTTAAAGTAGAAATATATATGTTTAGAAAGCAACACCGTATATATCGCATTCAGTATACAAGTGGACACCGCATATTCTTTATTACATAGTATAATACAAATATACAGTTGTATAATTTACAAACGAAAGACAGCAACCCTTTAGATATTTACTTGACACAACGGCAAAATGAAAACGGTGCTTGCATCTTATTTAGTCTTTGTTATATACTGGGAAAACAGCCACTTGTATTGCATACACAATTGAACTGAAACTTTTCTTAACGGTATGGCTTCACCCGTGAGTCTGGCTTATATCTTTTTAGAAAAGCAAATAGTAAATGACAATGTCGGCTGTATACTATGCACACATTATGTACTATGTTACTTGTGCGTACGCTATAAAACAACGCTTTTGTGGGGATATTAACATACATACCTGTCTGGAACCTTTTCTAATTCTTCACCTACTCATTTACATATTGTTTCAAAATGTTTAATGTCTGTCTCGTCTTTGTTCTGCGTGTTTCTTGTTGTGCTAACTGTATTTTTTTGTAAAGGCAATTTTGTCGGTACACATAGACTTGAATTTGTCTGCTTTGTTCGCAACATCTTTCTTTGAAAGTCGTTGAAATTTATATTTTGATGATGTTATGGTTTAAATGTTAACTTTACCATTTATTTTTGATAACAAGTGCCCCCTGCCATGGACCTGTGATGAATTTCACAGGCAGGAGACTTTGTGTACCAAGGATTTTCTCTTTTCATCCCTTCTTTAGTTTTGATTTTGTATTTATTCACTTTCCTGCCGTTTTGTTTTATTCCTTAGTGGCCTTGTTAAAAAGAACGAATGGACATTTCTTTTCTTTTTTCATCTCCAGAAAATGTTGAGAAAGTGTAAGGTTTGCTGCAGCGGAAAACTGGTTTAAACCCCCAATGTTTTTATTGACCGTACCAAGGCGGTAATTCAACTTTTTTTGGAGAAGTCCTTTAAGTAATTGAAAATTAAAAATAAAAAAACAACAGAAAAATCCGAAAAACACAAAAATATAGTTATTTCTTAATGTCTGTTGCGTCTTTGTATACTCCGTGTTTTGTGATGTTCTGTGTGTTTTTGTACGGGCCATTTTGTCACGGTGCCCATAAACTTGACTTGTCCAAATTGTTTACAACATTTTTCTTTGAACATCTCTTCCATTTATATTTGACATTTAAGACGATTCGGCTATTGTTACAATTGTGTAACTGTATTTCTATTAAATCTCGTAATTGCCTTTCGGTTGTAGGTTAAGAAGCTTTAAGACGGAAACACCAACTTTAATTAAGACACACAAAGACATTTGCAACATTTCAGTGCTTCATACACAAGTCTTCAATTATACAAATTAAAACATTTCACAGTTATGCATATTCAAGAAAACATTTTTCTTTTGAATAAAATGATAATGTTTGAAAATCAGCATTTGTCGTTAATTTATTATTTTTAACTTTGTTAATTTGTCTCAACTATTGTAACTGTTACTTTTTCTCCTGTATAAAATACAAAAACATGTACCTATACTTTAAAAAAAACATAATTCAGCTTTAGTTCCGCTTTAGTTTTAATATTGGCTGGTACCATTTTTTAGTTATATGACCTTCATGACCTTCCCTAATTTTTTTTGGAATAGTGCATATATTTTCTTTTACTAGACATTGTTCACATATGTTGACTTAGTGTAAAGTTTTTTGAAAGAAACAAATAAAATTGTCCCAAGTTTTTAACATTGACTGTTTCAAGGCGCTTACTAAGCATTTGTTGGAAAGTATGCCAATCAAATATAAATACCAAATTCTCTAAATATACTTTATGTTTTAAGACAGATAGTTTCGTCCGTATAAATGTTTTCTTTTTTATCGTGTAGTTCACGTTGTAATGGTGCCTAAACTTGACTCTGTCTTTTTGTTCCACACATCTTTCTTCTGGACTTTCAAACCAATTACATAAATGTATGAACTCAACACAAAACATTGATAATTGCATTCCAAATATCTGACGTTTTTATCAGAATAAGTATAACTCTTGTTAAAACGGACTTAACAATCGAATTTGACAGAGGACGTTCTTCCAACCTAATAATATATTACTGTGCTTTAAAAACATGCGGTTTCAGTTTTGTTTTTGTCTGTTAATTAATGTACAATTTATACGTTTCGTCTTCAGATCTACACATGAATTTATTGCCGTTGCCCAATCAGAGTGCAAATATAATTGCAAAACGCATGTAGAAATACATCTAATGTGTGCTCATCCATTTCACAAAATGAAGAATATCAGATGCAAATAAAAATTCCTGAATCATTTTCTTTTTCCATAAGTCTTTTACTTTTACTAGTGTTCAGCTTTCCTCTGAAGTGTTATATTTAAAGCGTCAAATAAATAGATTATACTAGCACTATTGGTATTGTCTGCAACGATTTTGATCTTTACAGATACAGTTTGTCATATACAGAAGTGCTTAATGAAGGAATGTGCCTAGGAGGTAAAAATGTGGTCAAAGCAAAACGTCAACCACACTGAAACCTTGGCAAACTGGGTGACTACAAGGGGTGTGGTGTGTCAGTAAAACGCAGGGTGAATAGGTGCTTACACGGTTTTTACCTCTGTAGATCTGCAATTATGTCGCAGTGTGTATCATTCACATATTGCTATACAGTTACGTCTAAATGAGATTTCCAGAGATTAAAAATACATGAATGACTGTTATGTCCTGTGTGTCATTGTAGGCTAATATTTGATGTTGTTTGGAAACAAATACGACCAAACTGAAGTAAACCGTTAGTTCATATAAAGCGAAATATGATCCAATGCTATTAAACAATATTATCATACATGCTATAATGACATGAAACAGCTTTCCTGGAACTTGAAAACGTCAATATAATCTCATATTTTATCATATGTTATGTACAAAAAGCATAACACATTAATTATGTACATGGAATTGCGGTGGTTATACTTATTACGCTCACGTGATAATCTACATTGCTCGTGGCTGTAGAAACCTTGATATGAGAGTATACGGACAAAAGCCATATAAACGATAGAAACATACGTGTTCTTGCTATACATAAGCGTCCCCAACTGGTATTTTATGACATTTTTTATTAAGTTTAGTATAAAAATGGCTGTCTAAAATACTGCATAACGCAAATCGTGTCGTCTTCTGAATAATTAATAGATACATTTATCTCATGTGCAACTAGAGGACGAGATGTGGATGTGTTACAATCTGGTAATCATGATTATTTATACGGTAAAATAAAATGAAAGATTGTGGTATGGTTAAAGATGCTAGGTCTGTATCTTTATACACTTATAATCGGTCACAAATCTTGAACTATGTTCAGTATACTAAATAAAGTAATATTGTAAAAGGAATTGCAAACGTTTGGACAAAAAAAGTAAAAACACAACAACAACAAAACAAAAAATCAAACATAAAAACCCTTGCCGGAGCCGGGAATTGAACCCGGGACCGCGTGAACCCAAAGCGGATGCGTTACCACTGCACCACCAAGTATCGATTGTAGTCAAGCCATTTAACTGTTCTGACGCAATGGTTCGAAACGTAAACAAAGCCAAATTTGCGGGCCAGACATTTTCAACAAATACATTTTTCTGTAATATTTTTACATGCATGAACAACTATATGTGCCAGTTTCTCATATTTACGGGAGTATGTTTCGCTGCTTTAATATGGTTTAAATGTAAGATGTAAACAATTCTGACCTAAAACACAGGCATAGCATCTTTAACGACAAATTGTAGATTTGTAATACAATCGGTACATTGCAATCTGCAACGAGATTACATATTGAAAACGACTGAACTTCATTGTATAATGGAATTTGCACACAATAAGGCGTAAATTGCTACAAATAACATTTATAATAATGATATTTGTTGCAGAAATGCCAAAGGAAAAGCATTACCATCAATTGTTTGTCTGTACATTTGTTTTGGATTGAAAGGTGCATCATTTCCTGATCTGTTACTCTTTCTAGACGATATTTGTAGATGAATGTGACTTTATCCTAGAAGGAAATATTACTTGGCAGTATCCGGGGCAATATTTTTTTTACTTTAAAATGTAGCAGACGATACTCAAATTATAATATTAAATATTGTCTTTTGACTTCTGTTGGCAAACACAACGGTCACCTCATATTCAAATAAATCGGTATTTTATCAACATAGGTAATAGTTGATAAGCTATGTTTTAACTAACGATGTAATATATTAAATGAAAAGATGCTTGTATGTTTGCAATATTGTTTTGAAAACAAAACCTCAATGAAAAAGTTTGAATAAACCGCCGGAAATGCAAATACTAGTATATCAGCTCGTGATGGATTGTGCGTCTGTACCATCAGGCATCAGTATCAAGCTTCTGCTTATACGTTCCGCGTTTGTTACGTGATCATGACGTTGTAGTTTCTATCACACAAACAGTTTGCTGTTAACGTTCTAGACTTAGACCGCAGCGGTGGCTCAGGGTTAAACCATACGCCCCGCGATCAAAAGGTCTTAGGTTCAAACCCGGAACGTGACATACCACTGACATTTTAAAACAAAGAACTAGCTGCTTCCTTGCTTAGAGCTCAACATATTAGAACAAATTTGGATAATCTGGCCTTAAACATCGTTAAACAGATTAGATACATTTTATCTGGAATGAGCGCAAAGGAGTTTTTATTGATGTTGAAATACATTGCTTTTGAAAACGACCTTAAATAAATTGCATCAACATCCAGTTATAATTTGTACATTATTTATGATTTGTATTTTTTTTCTTTTATGTACGAGTAAATGAGTTGCTGCTTAAGGTGAACAATGTATAGTCGCAAGATACACACAAAGCATGTTTTACTTATGACGCTGTTGTTTAACCTATTTCAGAGACCTTTTATACCGTTATTTTTCTGTAATTAACTATATTAACACAGACTGCAACTCCGAGTATACTGGTAGACACCGTTTAATTTTAAATTCGTTTCAAAGGAAACAACAAACGCCAAGTCGGTACTAAATGGGCATGTTCTTTAATTGTGAAGTCTTGTAATTATCAGTGCCATCTGGTTATTCGATTCCAGAAATAATATTATTTACTTGTCATCGTGGCAAAAAGATTATTTTATATTATAATAAAGTTATTTTGTGAATTAACACAAGTTTAATCGAGTGTCATTAAATTTATTTGCGCTTTTGTGTTTAAGTCATTTGATTTGTAACAACACTAAGTGGGCAAGCGATGAATTTGGTTGTCTGTCAGATTTGTTTGAGCTCAGTTTGAAGCAGCTGAAGGACCCTCTAAAGTTACTAATACACCTTTAGGATGGTGTTATACACTTTTCAATTTTCTAAAAACTGCTTTTTGGTAAGAATGTGTTACAGTATAAGATCATAGTATGAATTGAAGAGAAATATAAATAAAAAACAATGGTAACGACAAAGCCGAAAGGGCCGAGTTTAAAAGCACCATGACAAAATGGCCCGTACAAATACAAACACAGTCAACACAACAAGAATCAAGACGTAACAAATATTTAACACGATTTGTATTGTTTCTAAATAATGTTACCACCTTGGTATAAGTTACAAAAAAGATACAAGTAATCGATATTGAAGTATTTGAATATATGTTAATATTCAAATAATAACCACGAGAAGCATATCGCTACGGGCAATTGTGCGTAGGCTTAAGAAACTTTAAAACCGTTATCTAATGCTGAAGTACATTTATTTCCTCTGCGGTTATGTTATCGTCCACTTCACAAAACCCATGAGACCTGTGCCATCTTTGCTCATTTTGGAAAAAACAAACAATGTCTCGAGTTCTCGTCCAGTGGGACCAGCGATGATTTATACATTAAAATCTAGGAAGTTGATTTTTGTAGTAATTAGATTTCAACAAACGAAGTTCGAGGGTGTAATCTGGTTATAATCTTAGTGTAAAATGGTCCGCTTGAATTATTTCCGTTTTGAGACACTTGGTTATAAACTAACTGTAAATACATATTGATGCTAAACAAAAGTTTGGATAAGGTCCAGTCAATTTTTCCTGACAGGTGCAAATCTTTGACCGCACCAAGGTGATACCTAAACAATTTTTGGAGGAATCATTGTAATAAATAAAAAAATAAATGAATAATGTAGTGGTCTTTCTGTATAACTTTATTACCGGTATAATAGAAAACAGATGCCGGTGTTTGTTCATTCTCTGGCCAGTTGCTTATTGCACACCACAGGGAGTACACATTAAACTGATGAAAGGGATAAGACTGATTTGCTTATATTGTATTGCTGAATTGTAGTGATTCGTTGCCCAGCTTGGTTTAAATCGACTGTTGTATGCAGATGGTAAATACAGCTAGTAAAATGGCAATGTTTCAGTTAACTGAGTTGTTTGGTATATTGATAGATTGTTCATGTGAAACAATAATATCAGATTAGATTAAAGGCAGTTTTCCAATTACACCCATTATTCTTAAGACTTTGTTGTCGTGTGTAACGTTTATATGACATGTAAATACATGTGCAGCAAATGACGCTAAAGATCGCCAAAAGCCTTATACTTAGCATGTATATCTCACGAACAGTATTGGACAGCTGTGGATTGGTTAAAAAGTGTCTTTGTAGTCAGTTACCAGAACCGTATGCCGTCAGCCACATCTCTAACTTTGTGTTTATATAGGCTTCTGGTGCAAATTCGAGCTGTCGTTATTGCATACTGAATTTTCGCGTAATTTTATGCCTCTAAATCGTAGATGGATCGGTTTAATTGATACTTTCTGAAAAATTGAAATATATCTGAAAAAAAAGTCCTATGAACGCATAGTCTGCATGGGAAAAAAGCAGCCTCAGTTTTATTGAAGCTGTTTATCAATTCGTAATAAAAGATGCTAGACCACTGACGCCCCATAGCGCATGAGCGGTACTCTTTCTTTACATGTACATATTATACAATCCATGATCCCAGCGGACCAGAACGTCTAAAACAACAATATGTAAAAAAAGAAATTACGTAGACTTTAATAGATGTAAGCGTTTATTATAAAAAAATCAATTATTCGTTTGCGAGTTATGTTAATTAATTACTGGAAAGGGAAAGTCCTAGGAAAGCATAGTTTGTAAGGCAGATACAGCCTCGGTTTTTAGGCTGTTTATCAGTGGAAATAAAAATGCCACTCTATTGACATGTGTATTCTTTGTAGATTTGTTTTGTGTTTAAATTCTACCAGTGGTATCTAAACGTAGCAATCGAAAATTGTCACTTATGTTTACTATATTTACCGATTGTAGATTAGTTTTGCTAACGTTTTCGCTTTGTTTACATATTTTCAGGTACATGTAACTGTGACAGCAGAAATGGAGTTTGGCTTTACAGTGTGTATTTATTATTGCACTATAATAACTGGCCTTGTTGAATTAAGAAATGCAAATTACAATTGATTGCCCATAAATCTCACATATGTGAGGGATTATATGGTAAGGGCTGTTCCAGGAAAAACGGCATCGGGGGGGTGGAACGGAAATCAATTAAAATTCGGTGGGTGGGGGGTGTTTCCTGGAATATAAATGTGTTGT
>Ga0224511_10003817_pt1 | contig 11074 bp, 2 predicted proteins | sample SF_May12_sed_USG_2_FD_169988 | JGI IMG/M metagenome (GOLD analysis project Ga0224511, IMG submission 169988) | Sediment microbial communities from San Francisco Bay, California, United States - SF_May12_sed_USGS_8_1 | ecosystem: Environmental > Aquatic > Marine > Sediment | place: USA...
AGATGTTAGGAGTTATTTATGGCAATAATTATGTTGACTCGTAAATGCACATTAACACGACAATACCATCAACATCAGCAGCTGAGGTGTAGGTGTTAACTATCTCCCCCGCACACCAACTAATTGCTTTAGTTTCATTATGTAAATTGTGTCCTCTGCAGTTTTTCTTTTACAATACCATACTTTCATTTTATTTTGATACACGTATACCACGTGAGCCCCTGCAGTTTGTGGTTCTCAACGAAGACATGTAGTTGTTACTCAACGAAAACCCATGTAAACAGCAGGATCCACATCCTCAAATTGAATTTGACTTCGTTGAGAAACATATACATTAAAACTGGTCTTTGTTTAGCATCCCACACATTTTAATGTATATCGTTTATATAACATACCGTATATTTGTGACCAAATATAAGGTGATAATGATACAGATCTGGCATCTTTCATAATGCGATTTTCAACATGACTGTAATGTGATTTATGTGTATGTTTTATTAATATATGTACTGTCTGATTTATTAAGTGCAACAAACTTATGTCAACTATACTCACAAAAATGCATTAATTTTTTGGCAAACCGCTTTACACCGATTTCTGTTTAATTTCCACAAATTCCTACATACCATTTACTATTAATATGTTGCCTGTATAACTTGTTTACATGTAAATAAACCCGTCGAACATTTATAGAACAGCGTACGCGTGTCATGTACAAGTTAGTTTGACATTTAGAGGTGAAGAAATAGACCACAGTACAAGGAAATATGACACTTATTGACCACGATAATAAATAAATAAATAATAAATGATTATGGTAGAAATTGCGTTCAGGACCACTACGATCCGTGTTTTAAACAAGTGTTTATTGAACTAAAAGTCTTATTTTAGTGACAATATTCATTTCTGCACTTTCTTCAACTTATTACCTGCCTAAACTTAACGATAATGACGGATCATGAAACATTAAAAATGGCATTTAGTTACAAGTTTTCTGTCAAGGGAGCGAGCTTCGAGAACTGGCTTATCGACAGCCCGTCAAAATGGAGTATTGACGGACCTGCTATGTCGGGCTATCGTTTGTATTCACTTGCCAATCCTGCCAATGCAAATAGCTACTACAATCACCTAGTCCTACAATTAATAGGCATTGTTAATGGAGCAATATGACTATTTAAATACTTTTTTCATGTATATAAAAACGTATTTAACAACGAACGAGTCTTTAATCATGACGTTTGCAGAAATATTAATTGTACCGAGTGAATTTTTCAGATTTTACATTTTTTTTACTAAAAACAACGCATCGCGTCACTCTGGTGTAACATCGTGTTTTGCGAGGCGTTACCGCGAGATGACCGGTAATTACTACATTCATTGCTTAAACGTGCGATGATTAGTATGTCCGATGATATTGCAGTTTTTCGTAAGAAATATATTTTGTTTTATAAGAATATAGAAAATAATAGAAGAATATAGTTGTATTTTCTAAGGAAAATGTCCTTCGAATAACTTAATGTATCTATAACAATTCTAATGTTTAATATTTTATTTAGAAACTTCTTACTTATTGAAAAAAGCTTATTGAAAGTTACAATATAATTTTAGTGTTTTATAAACAATACGCATCATTTCATTTGCAATATGTATATTGTGAAGTGAAGGACGTTGATACAATAATCAGAAGTATTTCACGAGAAATATGCGTGTTTTATAAGAAATATGCGTTTACATGTAATAATGGACAAAAACACCAAAATAGTTTGTGCTAAATGTCTATTGTTGTGCCAGCTTCGTGCTGTTCTAAATGTTTGTTTTTATACATGCCGTTTTGCAATGGTGCCATCTTACATTGTCTAAATTGTTTGCAGCATTTTTTTCTTTGAACATATCTTCAATTTATAAAATGAATGTAATAAGAATTGTTGGTCATTGTTAAGTATTGCGTTATAAATATCATTATATAAGTATTTAATTGGACCTGTGTATTCATAAGACATGTGCAGTGCTTCTTTGGTTATAAATCTTTTAATAAAATAAACATAAGGCACGGCTCCTCAAAACTCTTATCTTCTTCCCTTTCTTTACTTTTCTTTTGTTCGAGTGATGCGGTTTATTACAAACAGAACGTACGCTTCCTTTGTATTTTCTAGACCAGACTGATTAAAATTGACCTTGTACTGTTATAAATGATCAAGATTGACTGTTGCGGAACTGTCCATTAAGGTATGACCATCAAAATGGACTATGAAGGATACACATTTGTATTTTTTATCAAAAAAATAAATAAGTTTTTTTTCATTAAAATGTGATATATATTGTGCTTTTACTTTTTAACCGTAGAAAAATCTTTTTAAAATGCAAGTTGCCTATATTTGCTTAAATTAAATTAAAGGGAAGTAATTTTACACCTTATTACCGCCCTTAAATATGAATAAAATAAAAAATTTCAATCTTGTTTATAAAATCAAAAATCCAAAAACTGAGAAAAGTTGTGCGGTGGATCGTCTTAAAATGCCATATATTTAACTTAAAAAAGGTTTATAAAATCTCTTCCTAGCTGCAAATATGTGAATCCATTAGGATGGTCATACGTTAATGGAGAACTATTTTTATGTTTACAGATCTACCCTAACACATAGAAGTCATGCATGTGTGAAATAATTATATTATGCAAAGTTACACGAGAAATATATGCGGTCAAGAACATGTGCATTTCGCGTTTTGACCGCGGCGATCCAATTTCGATTCATTGTCCCGCCCTAATCTATCCATGTTGTCTTTTCTTTATGTGTGTTATTTTTCAAGCTTTTTGAATGACCACAGTTTTGAAGAGCAGAGATAATAGTTGTTAAAATCAGATACAACGCTTCTTTCTGTAGATTGTGACACTGGAAAATCTTGACTCGTGAACAAATAGTGTTAAGTTCACGTCCATTACGTGTGATTCGGCATGAGATAGATTTTTGTGTACATTTTCATAAATACAATGTACGCGAAGGTTATATACAAATGTGTGACCTGAAAGCCGACTTTCGTTGACCTGATAAATATTTGTGATGTTAATAATGTTAGTTAGTTATTACTTATACGCATTCTGTTTACTAGTCAAATAATTGTTAATTGTTACAAACACCATAAATCAGGATGTCATGAAGGAAGACTAGTGTATTTCGACACCCACTATACATTGTTTTACTGTTAAATCAGATATTGTGCGGTTATCTCAATTTTGCGGGAGTTTTGTGCTCACCGGTTATTGCGCGAAGTTTACACCAAGTGAATATTACACAATAATTTAAACTGTTTTATACAAAAAAAATTACGTTAAATAATTTTAGTATTCCTATTCATCATATGTATAAGCTCCTTTAAATGTCTCCGGCTTTGGTCCTAAAATGTTCAAACTAATTTAGTTAAGGTCGATTTTGAAGCAATTTACCCCGGTATCCTAACTTATGTTAAACATTCTCGAACGCTCATTCCAGATGGAATAAATCTTTTTCTGTTGAGGTTTGAGAGGAGAGAGATGCCAGTCCTATTATCATAATTTATGCTAAGCACTAAGCAATGGCGCATCTGGCACCATTTTTATAACATCTTTGGTATAGCGCGGTCTTAGATCGAACCCACGACCTCTGAGCCACCTCTCATGAAATGTGTACGGGGTAGTCTAGCTGGTCTATATAGGTCACACAGTAAGGTTCACTATTTCTTGAATATAAGTACTCTCAGTTAATATCTTTAATATGCTTATTATATAACGCGTAAAATTCTAAACCCGCGCATACCTAGAACAATTCACACTTGGATAAAGGATGCTCCACGCGACATTGTCGGATTTTACAGTAATTTAATACGTCTAAATCACTTTCATTTTTAACAGATAACACAATCGTCAAAATTAACGTCATTGGCGTTTTACGAATAAGGAAATGGATCAAACTGGTTTTTGAGATGGTGAGTAATGTTTCAAAGAGATAATTAATATCCAATGTGTTAGAGCCTAGTTCATTTGTTTATGGAAAATAATTGCAAAAATGCGCTAATTAAAAAAACATAGAAAAATAATTTTTCGTAAACAAAGATGTTATTCGAAATATAATATATTTCTAATAAGTTTGACTAGTTGTTTCGGTTTATTCAACAAATATATCCATCGCTATCGAACAACATTCCTCTTTTTTGCAGAAAACGCATATATTTTTTTAAATAAGGAAATTAAAAAATCCCCTTACCGATTCGTCCCATATTAAAATCCCAAGAACAGTAACGGAAGATGCTCGGGAACAATTTTAACAGGAAACACTTGTGTTACTGTTCTAGTGACTGGAGGGGGGTGTTATTCGAAATATAATAGGCTCTAGAACTTGGCCCTCTACGCTGTCTGCAACATTGTTTCTTCGAGCACATCTTCAAGTTATAATTTAATTAACTTAATTTATGCTAAACTCAAAGTTTAAAAAATACTTACTACGCTAATATTTCTTAAATAAGTCGAATAAAAATAACATTTTCTTTTATGTCTAATATCTACTTTAATAAATTATTATATTCATGCTCTTGCACAATTAAATGCACCATGGGGGGGGGGGGCTATAGATATTGTTTCCCACGTTAAAAGCATAACGAACTTCAACAGCAACAAAAAAGCTAATATCGAAAATTATAAATGAAAAACATCACAAACACAGATTGTAAAATAAAAACCAGTCACTTACCCGCGTGTGCCGATTGAAAACCAGTCCAACACTCGCAAACATCACAAAGAAACTTGTGTATTGAAAATTGAATCGCATTTTGAATATTATTTTTTCCTCAAAAAATCCGACAATATGAATGTATTACTATTATATTTTCGTCTGTGACTTATAGTGTTTTGAGTTCTGTCTTAAAAGTATCCTTCTCTGTTTTATTATTTTCTATTCACAGGAAAAAATAGTGCCCTACTCGATCCGAATGAAATTACGTCACACAGATTTTGTCAGCTTCTTTCACATATAACAAACTACAGAAAACTACATCAGCCAATCCTTATCTTTGCGAATCAATCCGGAATTGTACGGAAAACGTCGAATTCAACCGAACGCGTTTTATTGGCTGTCCGCGATGATGCGGAAAGTACCGACTGTTGACGGAAAAGTGGCGAACGCTAGCGCAAGTTGTCAAATGATGATTTTGACGTTTTTTATCGCTGCATGGTCATTTATTGTTGAGGCTTGCTACTTCAGAGACGGTCACTGATATATCAGGCGGTCGCGAATGTACATTACCAGGTCAGAGACGACTTTTAGCCTTACTTTCTCTCGACTGCCGAACACCTGCGTACGACATCATCTATGATCATCTATCAGATTTGCATACACACATTTTAACCACGTGGTTGTTACTAAAATATTGGCTATCGAATAATTTCTTCATATTTTTTGTGTTTGGACACTTAATAAAATGTTATTCAGATTTGCATATACTTTCAATCACAGGGTTGTTACTAAATATGTCGGTTGTCGAAAAATATTATCAAAAGGGCAATCAATCATCAATTTCTGCCCTGCCAATTTTAAACAAAAAATCATTTTAAAAAGAGCTTCAATATGTTACAATGGTTACAAAATATAACTTATTTACTGTAGATAACTGGATTTGTACAACTCTAAAAAGTATGACAAAGACAAGAGCATTGTATATTGACTCCAGACAAATTTTCAATTGTTGTTCATTATTGCATACACATTTCAACCACATGGTTGATAATTAAAATTAAAATAAACCCAGCCAGCTTTAGAAACAAAATAAAATTGTAGTTTAAAAAGTCATGCATGCCGCCTTGTGAATATAGATCTACATGTCGATTGAAATCAAACACTTGTCTACACTTAAAGTTGTATTAAGAACTAGAAGGCTAGTTATATTTTATAATCAAATATTACATAGACATTGAGAAATTGAAAAGAAAAGTTACATAGACCTTATTGCTTGGATATTTTACATATTAAACAACATTTCGGAATCGCTCAGTAGTTTGTCCAAGATATAACACTCTGTTTTTATCTATTTATTTTAAAATTAAGAGTTAAAAAAACAAAACATTTCGGTAGTTGAGGGATTAAGACATTAAAAGTTAACTGGGATATTTTTGTCTTGCGAACGTTTCCAAACTTCGTTTGCATTATTTTTTATTAGAATTTATTTTACGTCCTCTAGTGTCGCGCCGTGATGTAAAGTTAAGGGTTTATTACTTACATACATTGGACACTAGGTACTCATCATTACACATTAATACATAAATGACATTTTAATACAAGGTCAATGCAAAGCAGTGCGTCGAACAAGTAAACAGATACATGTATGAACATACAAACAGCGTGAGACCAATAGGGCTAATTTACTTAATACATATCATACTGATTTCTTATTTCAAAAGCTTTATAATTATATAAATGTTGACAACCGTTGTTTTATTTTAACTGTATTATTAAGATGTTTTCTAAGTTGGCATAGTACAGATAAAACTCACGAAGTTAAAAGAAAACAGTTTTATTTTCAAAAAGGACGCATAGTTCACACTAGCAGACAATCATTACTACTCGGCGATTCCCGGCAAGCTCGGAGATCTCCGAAGAAATCGCCGAGGGATCCCGATTGACTAGCACGCACAGGCGTGGAAACGACGTGAAGACGCGCGCTTAGCTGCATGACCAAAACCACATTTTATTACGAATGTCATCCCACGAGATGAGAAACGCACTATAGACGCTCGTTTGATACATAAATCACCTACTATTAGGAAATAAAATATAAGTATTTAATACTGTTTCACGACGGTGGTTTTTATGTGTTACTGCCTAAAATTGATAACACGAAATGTGTAAAAAAAATAATGTACCCAATTGATTTTATGATTATAAAATGGTAGACAAATGTGTCAGGACAGTAACATAGTTAAGGTAAGACCTTTGTAATGTATGCACAGATTTGCAGCTAGGTAGAAGTTTCAAAAACTTTAATATTTTATTGAAACATATGCCATTTACAGACGATCCACCACACCGCTTTTCACAGTTTTTGTTATTTTTTATTTTATAAACAAGATTGAAAATTTTAATTCTATTCATATTAAAGGGAGATAATAAGGTGTACTATTATTTCCCTTTAATTTAATTAAAGCAAATATAGTTTACTTCCATTTGAAAAAGAATTTTCTATGGTTGAAATGTACAAGCATAATATAGATCACATTTTAATGAAAAATATAGTTTGTATTTTGATAAAAAAATAAAAATGTGTATCCTTCATAGTCCATTACAAAGATCTTACCTTAAGTTAAGGTAATGCTCGTAATGTTTTTATTATTTTATTATTTAAAATTAAAGCTCAGTCGATAACACGAAATGGATTCAGGGGTGTATCTGGGCCCAAATTGAGTTTACGCACTAAAAGGGTTCCACGGGGCGTTTGTCTGTATTAAGTATCCGTCTGGAGAGCAAGGCATTCGTACATAAGATTTAACATTTTTTAAACTGAAGTTCTTAAAATAGTGTAATATGAACAAGAATCGCGAGCGAAGAGAGTGTCGAAAAAATCAGCCGTTTGGCATCAATGAAAATTGTTTGTATTTGTTTAATACATACTTTTATGTCGCAAGCCTACATGTTCAAACAAAATGTCGATATAAAATACTGTTCGTAAGTATGCATACCACTTTCGCGTTCAGATTTTATTTCATATTTGAACGGTTTACATATTTACTTTTTCTGAACGAGTATACGCACATGCGTAAGTGCGTATGCCTGGATTCGCGCCTGAATGGAATAGAATAGAAAGGCCACTCAAAGTTTTGCCTGTGGGAAATACACAAATGTACGTTAATACAGATGACTAAATGTAAGGCCAAACTTCAACATATTTGTTTCCTGTATACCAATTCCGGTTTTTGTGAAGACGTGAAGGCAACTTTGTTTTACAAAACCGACATTGATTAATTTACTCACAAGTACCACCCTTTGATAACAGAATATATACTAGTTAAACTTTTGATTGGCGCAATAAAACTTTCTTTGTTGTGCGATGGTTATCAGGGCGGGTTTGGTTTTCTTGATAATACGCCAATTTTTATAACAAAATTGCCAAAAGGTTGATTTAACTCTGCACCCTGCACGGGAATTTTCTCTCGCTTCGATTTCCGTGTAACTTTTATATTCGCAAATCTTGAGGCACAACAAATATACCGTTGGATCAAGAAAACTGTGGAGCGTGTTTCTTGCTATAGGTTTTAATGGCAGCATCAACAAGATCGAAGAAAACTGGGAAAACCTACCTTTTTCATCCAAGATGGCGGGTATTTGTTTACAAATTAAATGTCGGGAGCAGCGCGATTACCCGCCCTGGTTATGGGCCACTCGCCTGTTGATAGCCATGCACAATGGACAGTTCCGCATCTGTCAATCATGATCATTTATAACAGTACATGGTCAATTTTAATCCAATAGATTAGGATTATATTGTCATGTGACAGTCTGACCTAGAAAACACAAAAGAAAGACACCTTCACAAGCCTTCACAAGATCAAAGCAAATCTACCGCATTGGGCGGAGTTTGAAATTTTGCGGAACGGTGCATAGCATTTGGCGAGTATTACGAAAATATGAATAGTACACTGCTTATTTAATTGTCTTGAAGGACAATTTAACCATTATTGTTTTACAAATTCCAAAGGCAACGTGTTATGATCAGAAAGTTATTTATTCGAAAAGAGAAATCTATTTCGCACTCAAAATGTAAATATTACTTATAAAATGACTCTTCTACATTATAGACGTAATTTGGGCTTCTTAATACTTGTGGCAATACTCGTAAAATACAGACAATGGATTAAAATTAAAAAAAAGACCGCCTGTCTACCTCTGTCGTCAGAGCGCTGGACCGAGAATCCGCCTTTTTTGAGCCTCGACGAACGCCTCACACTAGATCTCCATGGAGATTGTTACTAAGCATTCGGTATGACTTCAAGGCGGAAACCCTGGACTTTTCGCGAGAAGTTGATGTAGCCACGTAAAGCCGCTATATAACTTGTAAATAAGATGCTTATACTAGAAAGTATTTGTGGAAAAACATAAAACACATTGTTTTGTTATTATGTTCATTTGATCTTTCGATGTAATCGAAATTACATATATTTTTACATTCATTCGATAGAATTTTTATTTGAGCTGAGTAACCTACTTAAATAATGGCTGACATCAATCTGAACACATCGGACAGTGGGCTACACCACACCATCTCTCTGATGTACGTAGGGGCGCGCCATCTTGAATTTGGGATCACTTACCACATAGTGACGTCACCATCTATGTATTGAATGCTATACATGCTATACTTCGCGCGATCGCCGGTTAGGCGGAATTGACCGAGTAGTTCCGATTGCGCATTGTTCAAGATGTTCGGATTGGTTCGTAATCGCCGAACGGCTTTCGTAGGTTTCCGTAAGAACTATATTTCAGCGTAGGCGTTTTGAGTTAGACATATCCTTCCACCAGATACATCCGAGGCACGATCTTCGATTAGGCGGAATTGGCGGAGTAGTTCCGATTGGGCTGACTACTGTACAAAATACCGAGGCATATAATATGACAAAAATAATGATACTTGTTGACTTATAAATTCGTAACGTCGCCTATGCTATATATGGTTTATTTCTGAACATTACAGAGTTCTCAACCATTAAACTATAATAGTACATCGAAAATGTGCCTGCATTAAGAACGAACACAACAACGACGCCTCAGAATATTTGACGTCGACGTCGACGTTACGCATTGTATCACCACCATCGTGCGACGTCACCAAGTTACGCTAAGTCAGTTATTTAGCTCCATAGCTCACTGGTGAGAGGAGGCCGTCAGTCGCTTACAGATAACAGAGGCTTGTAAACTATCGCCCCGTTCTACATCATTGTGTAGTGTTATATTGCTGTGGTCCTCTGGGAACATAGAGTTTACTAGTATATACATTTGTTCTTATTTGCAAATAGAGTTCCGCTAATGCTCTTGTGGCGTCAGTGGTGTGGCACCTTTCATAATCATTGATGAACAGCTTCAATTAAACCGACTCTGCTATTTTTCCCTTACAATCTATGATTCCTTAGGACTTTCCCCTTTTCTCATATTAATTAAACCGTTGTGATTGAGCTCGTTTACAAAAATGGCATAAAATCCAAAACCCTATCCAATACTATAGAACAATTTAAAAACTGTTTGTACAAAACAACAACACATGTAAACTATTTTATTTGTGTTCAAATGTAACAATGTATATATGCAGGTGACTTGCATGTGTACGTATATTGTACAGTAAGGTGAATGCACGACGATGGTGTACTTTTCATTGGTTTATTAAACTATTTCAAATGTTGGAAATCATCCAATCGTGTACCGTGTAGCAGGATATCACATAAATGCACATTTTGATTCGATATTGCACAATGATGATTTAGACACATTTCACATACATACATAAAACACAAAAGGAATCGACACTCAACAATTCACCAGTGACAGGGACATTCAAATAATGATTACATTAACAATAATGCATTATAATATTGCACATAAAATACACCATAAATACAGCCAGTCTTCAAACAAGACCGTCTTGTGTGTACTCCGTAGTTACCGCTCATTATTCCAAACAAATTTAAGAAGTCTGTACTAACTTCGACTAAGGAATGCAAAATAGTAGAAGAACACATTTCACAGAAAATGATGAAGCAATTGCCACAGTTGACTATTGAAAGATTTTTGTCTTAGCATTAAATCGGAAAAGTTATTTAAAGATGACTACAAATACATGTACTACAAATGCCATAGCTACTGTCTTAGTTGAGTATTAAAACTTGTTTCCTCTAAATACTGCACGTGGACTTGTGGAATCGAATGTCTTATTTAAAGAAAAAGTACGCGAAGACGACACCAAGACCTGCACCAACCAGCGGCATCGTTACACCAACGGCAGCCATTGGCCCTGAAACAACGGTTTTCATTGGTTGCATTATTATAGTAAATAATTTGATTGGATA
>Ga0224511_10003818_pt1 | contig 11074 bp, 9 predicted proteins | sample SF_May12_sed_USG_2_FD_169988 | JGI IMG/M metagenome (GOLD analysis project Ga0224511, IMG submission 169988) | Sediment microbial communities from San Francisco Bay, California, United States - SF_May12_sed_USGS_8_1 | ecosystem: Environmental > Aquatic > Marine > Sediment | place: USA...
TTATGAAATCATCCAATAGAACGGCGGATTGCTGAAATCCCAGACAGACGTCATTATACAGAAATGTAGGTCAAAAAGGATATTAGACAGCTACGCCGAAAAAGAATCTGATACCTTACTGAAGATAAACTCAGGCTTTCTTCTCCAATGGACTGGCCGAGCTTTCGTGGCTTAGATTGCGTTGTTTACCTATATGTCAACATGGTTTACGCAATTTAGTAGTTTTGCCTTTTATCCCCGTTTAAAGGGCGCGTGTATGGTCTTGTAATCAACTTTTTTTAAACGCATGTATATCAATAAAACGGTGTTTATCGTCGAACAGAAAGGATGGGGAAATAACACTGGAATATTTATTATTATTTACAGACCGCTACGCACCCTAACGATTATAACAAAAATAGCAATCAACAATGGTGAAGGACAGAATTGAAATAATATACGGTTTAGCGAGGTATATCGCGTATATAACCAACGGCTTATCGTTTCAAAGCTTGCTAATAAACCATAAATGCCATTGTAGTTTAATTCCTGCACATCGGACCTCCAAGTCGTTGGTTGTTACCGCATTAAACCACTATTATCTGTTCATATGTTATAGGTACAGTTTATGGATATCAGCACCGTCACCGCTGTTCAAATCCAGGGTCAAGCGCCTCACACAGACTGGGTAGCAACTTTCCGACTTCAGTACAGTTTGGATTGTGTGGCGTTTACTCCGGTGATTGATACAGATGGTAACGAAAAGGTAGTTTGCCCCTTGTAACATAATTACGAGTCATCGAATATCATATCATTATCTGTTTGGGTCAATGTGTTTAAAAATAAAAATATAAAAACACATTATACAAACTTGTTAGGTATCATTGTGTGGCTTTATAACGGCGTGAATTTGTTTATGCATTGAACATGTATAATGAAGAAAAGCCTGACAACCTTGCATATGCGCCCTTGACCACAACCTACATGCTAATGAAGTCGTGTTTGTATTTCTTTAGTCTGCATACTTGCAACCAACTGATATTATTATTACAGATGTTTCCGGGAAACACCGACGACACAACCATCGTTACAAATGCGCTGCCAACCCGTGTCAATGCGCTGTGCATGAGACTCTATCCTCTCACGTGGAACGATTATCCAGCTATGAGACATGATTATTTGGGGTGTAAGGCTGTGTAATACTGTAGCCTAAGCAAATGAGTATACACGATCTTTCACCAGATATTTTTTAGATATTTTACAATATGTGTCTAAGTCTAACATTTTGGTACAATAAGCAATATATAAGCGCTATAAAGATTTTAGTAGAATTTTAATAAAAACTGTTGATATATTTTAGTTTTAAGTATAGAAACCTCGTGTTTTTTTAAACCAGCTTTAAATATATTTAATCAACATCGTGAACTATTTATATGGCTAGTGAAAAGGAATTTGTTCAAACATTGCTTTTTTTCTTCTTCATGTTAAACTATAAAAATGTCTATTTTATAAAGACATCAGTGTGACCAATTTAAAGTCGATTTGTCAGTGCTCAGTACAATAATGTCAAACTTTTACACACACGGTACTTCAACGGCAAACAGGATGAAAAATACCGAATCATTGCACTTCAAAACTCTTACAACGGCGTCAATTTAAGAATAAAAATATATTTGAGTGTACACTTTTCAACCAAAACAACAATGTAATATCGCTAAATGCATAAGTTGGCATGTTTTTTTTCCAAATTATTCTCACTTTATTTCAATTTCAAATTTCAAATTGAAATCGAAAAAGCGACCGGATCGTGCATACTCGTTTCGACATTTTGATAAGAACACTAAACAATCATTGTCAAACGTGAATAAAAGCAACGTTTAAAATATATAAATATACACTATTGACACAATTGTAAAACCAAATGAAATACGACATTGTTAAGAACGTGGAAAAGAGATTATGTTTACAAATAACGATATTTCAAACATTAACATTTAAGTGTATCGTTTGCCCATTTGTTGTGTAATATACTTTAAGTAATATGGAGGAAACGGAGTCAAAAATAACTTGAACATACTTACACTATTTTAAAGCATTTAAAGGGCACATTTTGTATACTTTGTGTTAGGCTGTGGTAAAAGATAGTATAGACACTGATACAAGCTGATCTCCAACCAAATGGAATGCAACATTTCAGTGTTCAATGTAGAGGCATATTATAGTTGATACATTACAAGGATCAATTGTCCTGGTTTTTTTTAAGCTTACACGTTTACAAGTTTATTTAACATACAAACACTCCATGACATACATGGCATTATGAGCATTATATACAAACAAGTCATTGAAGTAAATATCGAGGCTAACAATGCATAAAATGGTTTGCAACGGGAGAAGCAATCACATTTGAAAATATAAGCATAAGTACATACACGAGACTATACTTTGTGATAATTAACAAAGACTATACTTTGTGACAATTAACAAAGAAACATATGATTATAATAGTTAATCTAAAAGGACATATTATTGCTTTTATAAATTTACAGAGCTTTATATATCTTCAGTGGTAAGCTAAACACTATTCAATAAATTAATAGTAAAACAATTATATATGTCTAAAGTTGTCACATTGTTTTAAGTTCCCCTTAACCTTTTTAGTAAAACCAATAATGTTCACTATCATGCAAATATATTGATGTCAAAGAGAATCATTTGTTTTTAAATCAGTCAAGTGCGACCTGCGCTTTGAGATGTTATGCACGCTTAGAAAGGGCATACGTTTCACGTGCAATCATTTCCATAAATTGTGATTTCATGCCTAGCGGTAGAATTCATAAATGAAAGGAAAAAATCATGAAGGTGATACAAATTGTACAGAAATGGAAAATTGTTAACTCATATGTGACTTAGATTTTTCGTGTATCAGCATATCTTGTGTTTTTCTCGCTTTGTTTGTTTGGGGTTACCATAAGGTAACTATTTCTTCTATAAAATGAATTTGTTCACAAACACTAATGCATTTAGGAGTGACAGAACTGATGCTATAGTTTTAATAGTTACTTTACCATTTACAATGTTTTCCTAGCCAGGCCTCTGTGCCACGATTATGATTTTGGACAAAATGAACAGACTTTGAAGTTGTCTTTTTTACTACACTTTGATGATTTCATTTGACCTTTTTAAAGCTTTGTTTAGAAAAAAATATGATAATGCATGTAGTTTTCTTTACATTTCTAGTAAATGCTAAGTAATTGAAAGGTTTGTTGAAGCAAACAAATTGGTTTTAACAACCTAATGGTTTATAATCAATCTACCAAGGCGACAACTCAGCATTTGTTGGACGATTCTCATTTATTGATAAAAATATCTAAGATAATAAAAAAGTCATGTTAGTCGCGTTTGTTCTTTGGTTATGTGTGTTTATTGTTGTACAATCTGTTTTTCTTTGTATAAGTGGACTTTTGTAATAGTGCCATAAACTTCGAACTCCTCTGCTTTGTTTGAAACATGTATTTTTCTTCTGTTTTATGTTTATTACTAAATGAATTTAAATAGAACAAGGATAACACAATTTAATTTATAACTTATACATTTTGATTTAATTTGTCTTTCGCCAACATATTTGTATAACACCCACTAAACGGCACTCTACTTTGTACAAAAAATATAGTGAATGACCCTCGTCTAGAAATGAGTTGTTCAAAGTCTGTAAATACACTTCGGTATTGTTAAATATCCACTTGAATGTTAGTGATATACATACACCTACGTTGTAACATTCATTTGTGTCAGCTAATGTCGTGACCATTCTCTGTTTTTCGTGTTTCGCGTTCACTGTTTATGTCACAATTTTGCGAGAGTAAAACATTTATTGTCTATTTCTACATAAGGGTATTTTATGCATGTTTGCTGCGCGGCCTGTTTCCGGTGCGTCCGTTCTCGTATGTCTTTGAGGGTTTTTTGTTGCTATTAGGTGTTGTTATAGTTGAATATGACAAGTGCTATGTAATCCATTCATATGTGTAACATCAAGAGCCGTTAAGTACTTTTAATATGGTTACCTAACTACCGTATTTTGAGTTTTTCTCAGACATGATTTATGTTACCGACATCAAAAATATTGTAATTTAATGGTATCGACAAGATATTGTTGCCGTAGTTTTCTCGTTTACAAGAACTGTTGATGTTACATTATAATAGAAATCTGATTGCTGTGTTAATAGTGGAAGCTTAAATTATTTCAGCGTTGTGTTTGGTAAAACTGCATAAACGTTCGTCTGTTTTCTGTGCACGGCTGCTTTATGTGACGACAATGGCACTTCTGACAGTGTCTCAGTTATTGCACGTGTTATCGTCTTAAACATGCATTCCGTTTTCAAAGATCGATCTTCATTTTATCACGCATATTGATAGTTTTGGCTAACAGGGGTTTTCACGGAGTAAAAATACTAATAGATTGATGTGGAGGGCTTTCGTTTTAATCGACCAATTTTTACAAAAAATGACGATGATATATGTTCATGAGAAACAATTACCAACTGTGTTTGTGGTCAGTCGAATCGTTTACGAAAATGAAAAAAACACACAATCGGTTTCCATTCAAATTCTCCATATTGACTAAGCTTTGGGTCTATCATCGTTGCATGGGTACAAGGTATCATATATGGGCTATCATGTGGTATCAGTACTTATATTTAAATAAATGTTAGCACAAAAACTACCTGTAACTACCAATTGCCATGAGGTACCGCAGCAAGGCGATAACATGGCGTTTGTTTTAAGTGGCATTTATTAACATAAGCATTAAAACATTCTTGTTTATTGTATGGTGTGCCTCCACATATTGTTGTTGTTTTTCGATGTATGTTGTTTGTTTTTTCCGGTAGTTTTTCTTTATATGAACATGGTGGTCTTATTTTGTTTTCCTGTCTACTTTGTCTATTTTGTATCCATCGTAAATTTTTGGCATCTCTTCAACTATTACATTGACTGTAAAACTCATGTTCCGTATTAGTTCCTGTTATCTATATATGTCAACTCCGTTTAGGCTCCATGTGTTGACAGAACATAGACCTAGAGACTTGAATTAATACCTTATTTTGAAGTGTCCATTTAAACAAAATTACATTTTTTTTGAAAACTTGATAAGTTTAAAATATGGTAAAATTATTCTTTAACATATGTTCAACTGAAAGAAAAAAATATGATTAATGCAAACTGATAAATGTAAAGGACAGTTAAACAGGAATCTTAGTTTACGATATTTATAAAAATGTGCATTCACTCTTGTAATAACTTTTAAAAATTGACAACTGTAGTAATCCATGTTTTATTTTTGTTTTAAACTATTCAGGATACGATTTATATACATTTTAGTGAATATTTGTTATTCTTGATAATTTTGATCACATGATTCTTCTTTATGTGTTTTGAGAACTTGAACAGTAATCTATGTCTGATTGCATAATTATATGTAATAACACCGTTAACACAGTTTGAATGTGTGATCTTTGAGCACTGATTAGTAATCACCAATAAAATATTCTTTGAATGATGTTTGTTTGTTTATGTACTGGTTTGCTTACAATGTCGCCGTTTACAACACCTATTGTAATATACGACGTAAGTATTTGCAAGTTTTACTGGGTGTTCCTATACCGGCCATAGCATAGCAAGATGACAAATTCCTTATATTGGTTGGATTTAAGAAACTGTAGCAGACATGGCACAACTTCAAGATCTAGTATCAATCATAGCGGAGGATGGATCGAACCACTGGTCACCATTATCACAATATAGAGTCAAGCATACGTTTTGTGTGTCGATTTCTAAACGTGCTTACTGGTTTCTGATATATAAATATTATGCAGTCCCGGCTTGCCTTTCTTTGTAAAGCTCCGGACATGTAAGTGGGGTTCGTGCCCCACAGGGAGCAGCAGTTGTCTACGTAATGATTGTTACTAAGAAGGCGCTAAGTATGCTTAAGTTGTTTCCCACCGTTGTCTGACGTATAGAAGCTGTCAGTCGCTTGCACAAGTTGCAGTGTAAAAGAGCTAGAACTGGTGAATATAGAAATGCAGATTAGTGGACTTGCCGCCGCAAAAGGAAATTATTGTTCAAAATTGCGCTAAATCTATTCAACCAACTATTAAACCAACAGTAAATATAATGTACAAACGAGCACGTATTTGAATAACTAAGCATGTCTACATAGTGATATGCTAGATTGTGTCGCCCTTAAGTTGATTTAATGATTTCAAGTAGAACGCGTTGTTGTGCGCATGCGTCATAACACCGTTATCCAGATATAACTCAATCGGCTGTGTACTATAAAACAGGATTTACACATGAAATCCAAAAGAGTTTGTAAGATTATGTAATTATGAGCACACGTTTTTAGAACGGCGACTTATTGAAATTTATTATCAAATGAATTAAATGATTTTTAAATAAATGATAATTAATTTTTAGATCCGCTCTTGACTAAATAAAGGTTTTGAGCCATATTTATGTAATCATTTCAACAAATAATGTAAGTTCACATACACTGTTTTATTAGTGTAGTGGAAAAATGATGAAATCGAAAATAATACAGATTTAAAAAAAGAGAAGACAATATGATAAAACTTATATTCAAGCATAAATGTACATGTATAACTAACGCACACGTATAGCTACGTGATTTCTCAAGCATTAGTTCCGAAGAAATAGCAAAGCACATTTAAAGTCCATTTAAATATAATGAATGTTTATGTTACAGTCAAGACCGTTGTTCTACGGATTTAATCCATCTGGTAAACCTGAATGCTGTCAGTTTTGTTATATGTGCACACGAATAATTTACCCTGCAGTTGACAGTAGGCCAGAGAGTTAGGCCTCACAATCCCAACTTCTTTCCCCAGGATGGTGGTCACCTTGCCGCTGTTGACATTGACATGCACAATACTGTTGTTGCGGGGATTACATACAAGAAGGGTGTCACTATTTAACGGTGTCAGGCCGTATGGAAGCCCCAGCTGTGGGTCTGAGAATGTTTGGAGAACAAGAAGAGACGAATCAAGCTTGGTTATTGTTGCCTACACGACAGTCTGCAGCGTAGATGAAGCCATCGCTGGATGTTGTCAGAAAAAATGGTCATTTCAATGTTTGTGCCCCCCTAGCCTTCTTGTACTGATGAAGAACTCTACCATCGGTACTCATCACTTCTAGCCACGGAAAACGGCGATACGACACTACGATGTTGTCACCAGAAGATGTCACAACCCATGGTTCTGCCCTAACATCCAGCACTGTACCCAGGGTGAGATGACAGCCTCTAATGTGCACCAGCTGGACTTTCTTACTGCTCATTGCAATAGCAGCGCGTTCCCTTCCCATCAAACATATTCTAAATGGACCATGTGGCCATGTTGGAACCTCTGACAGTGTCGATCCCGTCCTATTGTGTACAAGTTGAATCGTCTTATTCCTGTTAACGAGCAGGAGGGAGTCGGGTGACACGAGAGCAAGGTCATATATAATAATTCTAAGCGGCTCTGTACACAAATTGATGCCCTCCAGGCGGCAGAACCTGGCTCGCGACAAATCTAGAGATAATACAATTGCAATATTCGTTCACATTGTATCGCTTTTTAATGTATATAAAATATTTTGCATTGATATTTAATAAAGTGTCATTTTAATAACGTTTAACGATACACAGTTTGACTTTGACTCACTGAATATTTGTAACTACTATTTTATGTGTGAGTTTAAACGCACTTGCGTGGCGAAAACATGTATGGTATTTGGAAATGTGCGCACTTTAAAAGGAACTGGATAAATAATGTATTAATTGGCATTGTTAAATTTCATTATTATTCTTTCAAAATAGAAACAATTACATTTTCATAAGCATTGTTTTCGTAAAACTCATGGGACATTACCCGTGCTGGGTGTAGCCTGCCCTGTAGTCTTTGGAAGCGTCCTTGCCCGCGTGCCTGGAGTTCTTTCTGCAATAGTTAAAAAAAATAATAATGAATGACGCAATGCACGAAAAAACATGGCTAAAATGTTCTCACACAATGTCACATTAACGTATTGTTATGTTTCATGTAATGTAATACCTGTGCTCGTAGTAGCCTGTCCAGACATCTTCGGAAGCGTCTTTGTCCGCGTTTCTGGAGTTCTCTCTGCAATATTTAATAATAAATGAAGCAATGCACAAAAAGATTAAGCTTTAAAGTTCTAACATAAAGTCATACATTCAGTATTTTTATGCTTCGTGTAACATAACCCGTGCTCGTGGTACCCTGTAAAGTAGTCTCGGGAGGCGTTCTCGCCCGGGTGCCTGGAGTTCTCTCTGCACTAGGTAATAATTAATGAAATTGCGCAAAAATCTGCCATTAAGTCACAGTTTAGTAATTTCAAATGCTCGAGTCACCTTACCCTATCTCGGAGTAGATTGCCCTGATGTCTTTGAACTCGTCCTCGGCCTTCGTACCACCTTTCCCATTCTCGTAGTAGATTGTCCTGGTGTCTTGTAGGACGTATCTGGCTTCTGTTTCGGCGTAAGTATTTTTCCTCCGGTGATCTGATTTTTTATGACCTCGGCAATTCATGGTATCTGTTAATTGTTCCGAGATGCGATTCATTGTTACGTCTGAACATAAAATTGCCGCCTTGTTGCAAAGATGTTAATAGGAGGCATTTACAAGGTACACATGTTACTAATGTTAGATTTACTGAAAATACCATTCCTAGTAATTGTTGTTAGGTTGTGCAAGTTGAAGGGGGGTGGGGGCACCAAATCACCCATATCCAATCCCAGCAACACATGAATACTCCATACCTATTAATGCAATGTGACTAATTATTACGGACGGACTGTAATTATATACAGATTTGCCAGGTTTCAGATAATTTTGCAAAAGCATGTCAAATTAATTTTTAAAATTAATGTAAATACCATTATTTAAAATATCACTAAAATAATAATTATTTTATAGTATTTACTATAATACTATTTTTCATGCTTTTATTGATTCAACAGTTATGAAAGAATGCACTCTTTAATGTAATAATCAGTATTATTAGTAAAGAAGAACACATTGATGTAAGGAATAATAATTTGATTTATCATTTTTTAAATTGTATCATGAAAAACACAAATTACAATGCATAACGCATTTAACTAACTAAAATAAGAATTATAATGTGCACCTAAATGATAAATAAAAATACCTAATAGAATAGTTTCAGAAAAAACAAAACATGAAATTCACTAATTTAAATGTATGTACTATATTTTACCAACATTTAATTGAGAACCACAGATTTTAGCATAACAAATCCGAACCAAGAGCCCGTCGTGTTAAATTAAACAGACAACTACGTGATACATCTTGAATAAGTTGGAGTCAACGGATAATTACGTGACTATGTCCCTTGACTGGTGATTATTGTATATGTTGATGTTGTTTTCTATTATTAGTCCCCTACCGGTGTTTATACCGGTGGGGACTATATGTTTGCCCTTCGTCCATCCGTCCGTCTGTCCGTCACTCCGTCAGTCTGTCAGTCAGTCCGTTTGTCCGCTAAAAATCTGGATCCTTTGATAACTTTAAAACTATTAAAGCAGCTGTACTCCAAATGCTCAAAAAATAAAAAATATTAAAATTAACGGTAAATTCTGGCTAAGTTATGTTCCGTGGAGAAATCTATTATTACTGACCCCTTAATTCAGTTGACAAATCGTTGGTTAAACATCGTTTTTCTTTGCATAATCTACTGCGTTACTAACGCAGTAGCCGTTATGTATAGTAGGAATAAAAATTATCCCGATGGCAGACAAGCGAATTGTCTGTTTTTAAATAAAAAAGTTAAAATATGTAGGTTTTTTATTTCTAACAACTATTATATATATTTGAAAAGATATTTTGAAAAAATTGTAAATAATTATTTTAAGTATATGTTGGAGCACAGCTGCTTTAAAGCTAGGCGCATGAAACTTGATACGTGAATATGCAGCAATATGTACACTATACACAGCATTTTGTTTTATCTCCATGTCGGTCGGTCTGTTCAGCTGTTTGCTGAATTCTGGAACATCTGATAACTTAAAAATTATCAAAGTTAGGTGCAATAAACGTGGTGTGTCAATAAGTAGCAATTATACAAATACAGACTTCAACCTAAAATTAATTATTAATGGCAATAAACAGGAGCGTATGATAATGAAATAACTTTTGGAGGGACCGGTAGGGGACTACCTATTGTCCGCATTACTATCAAATGCTTGTTGACATGTGTCATTGCACTTCTAAAAGGTATTTGAAAACCTTCCAATTCAACAAATCAACATACATAATAACATTTAACAACGCATGCATTTGCTTAAACACATATTGCTTACATTTTTACATATCGGATTGTTTCCTAACTAAGTGCTCTATATAGCTTTTATTTGCAAAAAAATTGTTTTGAATGTAGACATAAGAAAACGTAAGATGCTGTTCTCGTGTATTTGCATAACAGTTAAGTGCATATGATCGAAACTATCAAACGGTGTTATGTACACTGTAGTAAGGTCGGGCGTCTGTGATTTCTTTCACGTCTGGGAGCTCGTTACATCTCTGGATTGCCATCTGTGCTCGTGAAAAAATAAAACAAGTTCAACGTATTTAATTAACAAAGATGTCCTTTGCAGTAAACTTGCTGTTTCTTTTATGATCATGCAAATTGTACTCATAATCCTTAATATGTCAATATAACACGATGACCGTTACATAACCAGGATGCGAATCCGAGGTTCCTGCTTTCCAGGCCGACCGGAAGCTGAAAAGTTTCTGCGTGACGACTATTTATTAACATTTGCCGTCATACGTTCAGTTATTTATAAATGAATTCCCTGTAAACACGATGTAATATAAATTGAAGAGATGTTCAAACAAAGAATGTTGCAAACAATGTAGATATGTCATGTTTAAGGGCACCATGACAAAATGGCCCGTACATAAACTAGCACAAGGGACGACACAAAAACTCTTACAACATCATGACGCAACAGACATTTAGAAAACATATAATTATTTTTGTGTTTTTCGGATTTGTC